>WBZP01001746.1_pt1 | contig 26125 bp, 21 predicted proteins | sample 5204301 | NCBI WGS metagenome assembly WBZP01 (sample SAMN12412401, study PRJNA552823) | activated sludge metagenome | isolation source: activated sludge from nitrification reactor of wastewater treatment plant... | place: USA: Pennsylvania | collected 2017 | reverse complement strand
CAAAAAAGTAACAAAAAAGTCCCGATCCCGATCGGGACGAAAACGAATACACCCCGTTTTCGGGATGGTTCCCCGATTTAATCCCGATAGCTATCGGGATACTACTGTAAACTCAACAGTTTATCCCTGATCGCTGAAACCCTCAACCATGTTGTTTTCGATAAGATCATTAATACTTCATTCAATAGCACAACACGTTAAAGGATAGTGCGGGATGATGGCTCAATCGTTTGCTTTCAGCAGCGTGCGGGTGGGATAAGGTATCACGATGCCTTCTTCCCTGTATCTGGTGATCAGGTTTTTAATAAACGCATGCCGAAGCGAAAACTGGTAAGTATGTTCCGAAGCCCGCAGGATGGCCCTCAGCTGGATACTGCTCTCCCCGAATCCAAAAAAACGGATCACAGGTTCGAAGCCAGGTACACCTCCTTCATTTTCTTCCATGGTTTTCCGGATCACTTCGAGGGTTACCCGTTCTACTTTCTCCAGGTCACTGTCGTAACTGACGCCCAGGTCTACCGAAAAGCCCACCTCCTTTTCCTCCAGGTAAGCATTGTTAACGATGATACTGGCCAGTTTGGCATTGGGAATAATGACCCGGTTACTGGAAAGAGTCCGGATGCGTGTATACCTCCACGTGATATCCTCCACGAAACCTTCCTGCCCGGAATCCAGCTGAATAAAATCGCCGGTTTTGATATTGCCGGATGCAATGATCTGGATGCCTGCAAACAAATTGCCCAGGGTATCCTGTAGGGCAAGCGCTACCGCGAGGCCACCCACACCCAGGGCGGTGAGCACCGGGGTAACGGAGATGCCCAACGACTGCAGGATCACCAGGATGCCCATGCAGAAAATAATCACCTTTACAATATTGCCGATAATGGAAGAAGAGGGAATCACCGCATCCGTACCGGATGCCCGGATCCGCATCATACCGGCCACCACATTGGCGATGATCACGGTAACAGAAAAAACGAAAAAAACCAGCAATCCCTTATTCAGCCAGTTTTCATACCGGAGGTTCAGGGTTACTTCCTTCATTCCGAAATAGAGCCCGGTGGCCAGGAACCAGGCAATCACCCATCGCTGCAGCTGGGTAACAATCAGGTCATCTGATTGCCAGGCCGTGCGTCCCGCCAGGGCCCGCAGCCGGGGAAAGAGCATATAACGTACGAGCAAACCCACACCCAGTCCGGATCCGGCATAGATCAGCATCAATATCCAGTCTTTTGCTTCCATAAGGCTGCAAGTTAAGCATAGTCACTTTGAATACTTACGGAACCGGCCTGCGCCTTTTTATCCCGGAGTTACGCACATCCATCCCGTAAGCTTCCACAAATCCCTGATTTTCCGGGACATCACCGTACCTTTGCACCGGAAAATTTAACCATCCCTCACTATGTATCTTTTCGAAAAACAACAGTCCGAATTTGCAGGCCGGCACATTGGTCCGGATGCCCATGAAACCGCCGCCATGCTGGAAACCATCGGCGTATCCACCCTGGAAGAACTGATCGGCAAAACCATCCCTGCCAGCATCCGGCTGGAGGCTGATCTCAGGCTCCCGGCGCCTGTAAGTGAGTATGAATACCTGCGGCAGCTGAAGGAAATCGCCGCCGAAAACAAAGTGTGTAAATCGTATATCGGTCAGGGTTATTATGATACCATCACCCCTACCGTTATCCTGCGGAATATTTTCGAAAACCCGGGTTGGTACACCCAGTACACACCTTACCAGGCTGAGATTGCCCAGGGCAGGTTGGAGAGCCTGTTGAATTTCCAGACCATGGTAAGCGACCTCACGGCCCTTCCGATTGCCAATGCCAGTCTGCTGGACGAAGGCACCGCCGCTGCGGAAGCCATGACCATGTTTTTCAACCACAAGAACCGCGACCACGAACATCTCACCGCGCCCCGTTTTTTTGTAGATGAACAGGTGTTTGCACAAACCAAAGCCATCCTCATTACCCGCGCGGCTCCTATCGGCATTGAGCTGGTTTTTGGAGATTATACCACAGCAGTACTCGACGAATCTTATTTCGGTGCGCTGGTGCAATACCCTGCCGGCAACGGTTCCGTGAATGACTACCGGGCATTTATACATACGGCCCACCAGCACCAGGTTCAGGTGATCATGGCAACGGACCTGCTGGCCCTTACCCTGCTGACCCCTCCAGGCGAACTGGGCGCTGATGCAGCCATTGGCTCTGCGCAACGACTGGGTGTACCGATGGGATTCGGCGGACCCCATGCCGCATTTTTTGCCACCCGCGATGAATTCAAACGCAGCATACCCGGCCGCATCATTGGTGTAAGTATTGATGCGCAGGGTAACCGTTGTCTGCGCATGGCGCTGCAGACACGCGAACAGCACATCCGCCGTGAGAAAGCCACCAGTAATATCTGCACCGCCCAGGCCCTGCTGGCCAATATGGCTGCTATGTATGCTGTATATCATGGTCCGTCCGGCCTCCGCGATATCGCGAAACGCATCAGCAGCCTCGCACAAACGCTCAGCAATGAACTGGGCGAACTGGGCTTTGAAAATCTGAACACGCATTATTTCGACACCCTCCGTATACAGGCGGCGAACCCGGAATCCATCCGGAAGATAGCCACCGAAAGGGGCCTTAACTTTTATTACAGCGGCAAGGAGATCGGTATCAGCCTCGACGAAACCACCAGCCAGCAGGATGTGCTGGATATTATCAGCGTTTTTGCTACCGCCGCCAACCAGGATACCGCTGTTGCCACTTTCAGCTCAGATGCTACCCTGGATCATATCCCCAGCCATCTCACCCGCACTTCTTCCTATCTGCTGCATCCGGTTTTCAACAGCCATCACAGTGAGAGCCAGATGATGCGGTATATCAAGTTCCTGGAAAATAAGGACCTTAGTCTGAATACTTCTATGATCAGTCTGGGCAGCTGCACGATGAAGCTCAACGCAGCCACGGAACTGATTCCCGTGAGCTGGCCGGAATTCAGCCGCATGCACCCGTTTGCACCTGCCGAACAAACAGCAGGGTACCAGCGCATCATCCGGGAGCTGGAAAATTACCTCAGCACCATCACCGGCTTTGCAGCCACTTCGCTGCAACCCAACAGCGGTGCGCAGGGCGAGTATGCAGGACTCCTTGCAATCCGGCGCTATCATCTGTCGCGCGGCGAAGGCCACCGCAACGTGGTGCTGATACCGGTTTCAGCGCATGGCACCAATCCTGCCAGTGCTGTAATGGCAGGTATGAAAGTAGTGGTTACCAAATGTGATGAAGCCGGTAATATTGATGTAGATGATCTGCGCGCCCGTGCTGAAGAGCATGCTTCCGACCTGGCGGCGCTGATGGTGACCTATCCTTCCACCCATGGTGTGTTTGAAGAAAGTATCCGAGAAATCTGTGAAATTATTCATCAGTACGGCGGACAGGTGTATATGGATGGCGCCAATATGAATGCACAGGTGGCCCTCACCAGCCCCGGACTCATCGGCGCGGATGTATGCCACCTCAACCTCCACAAAACCTTCGCTATTCCGCATGGCGGTGGTGGTCCGGGAGTGGGCCCCATCTGCGTAGCGGAACAACTGGTTCCCTTCCTGCCCGGTCATGAAGCGTTTGCAGCAGGCGGAGAAGGCGCCGTATCCGCGGCCCCTTATGGCAGTGCGAGCATCCTGCTCATCAGCTATGCGTACATCCGGATGCTGGGTGCGGCAGGTTTGCGTAAAGCCACCCAGTATGCTATCCTGAATGCCAATTATATGAAGGCAAGGCTTGAAAAATATTACAAAATTCTGTACACCGGCAAAAACGGTACGGCTGCGCATGAATTTATCGTAGACCTCCGGCCCTTTAAAAACAGCGCGGGTATTGAAGCGGAGGATGTAGCCAAAAGGCTGATGGATTACGGCTTTCATGCACCCACACTTTCATTCCCGGTTGCCGGCACCCTCATGATTGAGCCCACAGAAAGTGAAGACAAAGGAGAGCTTGACCGCTTCTGCGATGCGATGATCAGTATATATGAAGAGATCAGGGCTATTGAGGAAGGGCGTGCGGATAAAAAAGACAATGTGCTGAAAAACGCACCCCATACCCAGGGAGTGATCTGTGCCAATGAATGGCAGCACCCCTATTCACGGGAAGAAGCCGCCTTCCCGCTTCCCTACACCCGAACGGCTAAATTCTGGCCCAGTGTGAGCCGGGTCAACAATACCCATGGCGACCGCAACCTGGTATGCACCTGTGAGCCGGTGGAGAGTTATATGGAACCTGCTTCTAATTGACAGGTTGATGGTTGAAAGTTGAAGGTTGAAAGACGAATGGAACGCAGATGTCGCGGATGATGATGATTTGCGCGGTTGGGTTTTTGAAATGCCGGTAGTTTTTTGGATCGGGTTATGATTGCCCATGATGCCGGCCTCCGGCCGGGAAGAAGCTAAAGGTACTGTGACATTGGTTTGAAAGTTGAAAGTTGAAGGTTTCAAAATAAAAATGCCGGCGCTTACACAGCCCGGCATTTTTGATGTATCAATGCTCCCTGATAACCTATCAATTATCCATTATCAACTATCAACTATCAATTATCCATTATCAACTCTCCATTATCCATTCATCAACTCCCCTGATTATCCCTCCACTCGTACACCCAGCTGCTCTGGATCATTTCCAGGTGTCCTTCATTGCTCTCTTCCGGCTTACCGGCAAAATGAGGAATCTCGAGCACCCATTTATGCAGATCGGTGAAACGGATGCGGTAAATCTTGCTTTCACCGAAATCATCACCAAAGCGTTCATACAGTTTCTGGGCAATATCTTCATAATCGTTCCAATGGATGGGGGGTTCGAAAGTCATAATTATAAATGGTAAATGTTGAATGATAAATTAAAACCCGGGAAACTGATTATTCACCCAGGAACTGTGTCTGGTCAGGTAAAGTAACGATGATATGCCCGCTGCCTTCCTGCAGGATACACTGGCATCCGAGCCGGCTGTTCAAACGGGGATTCACGGCACGGTCGATAAAGTCCTCTTCTTTGTCACTCAGTTCTTCAATGCATTCTTCCCCTTTCTCTACATAGAGATGACAGGTACTGCAGGCACAGACGCCACCGCAGTTATGGTGCAGTTCAATATCATGGGTGAGGGCAACTTCCAGCAGTGACTGACCTTCCTCCACATTTTCCAGCGTTACGGGCGCCAGCCCCTTCTGTTCAAACTGATACGTAATCGTGTACATAATGCGCAAAATTCGGGGTGCAAACCTACTTCAGAATTACCAAATCAGGAAAACTATAAAAACCCGCCGGTAATTAAAAGGTTCAGACAGGGCAACCATCAGGCCCGGTATTTGCTATTGCCTGGCGAAATAATTACTTTGCCCCGGGAAAAACAGGACCATGAAACCTATTTATATATATGCACTCCTCGTACTGCCGTTGATATCCGGTTGCGGTGAGGAAAAAAAGCAGGGCTCCGGCAAAACCGGCGCCGACTCGGTAAAAGCCCAGATCAATATTCCTCCCCCGGTTACGGAAACCAAAAAACCACCCATTATCAATATCACCGACACCTTGTCGGTAAAAAGAACCGTACTCTATATCCGCGACAGTGCCGCAACGGTGGAAAGGCTATGGATAAAACTGCCGGAGATACTTGGTTTCAAACTCGACGCGGTGATTAAAAAGAATAAGATTAAAGTCACCGGACGCCCGATGGTATGGTACATTACCCAAAAACCCCCGTATTTTTTTGAAGCAGGTATTCCGGTTGACAAAAGGCCCTCCCGGATTCCGGGGCATGTGAAAGTGCGGGACATCGGGGTTGACAGTGTTACCGTGGCCCATTTTTATGGAGGATACGATCTGCTGCCGGCCGCTTATGAGGCCCTCACTGACCATATCAGCAGCCGTAAAAGAAAGCTGACGGGCAGGCCCTATGAGATATATGTGGATGATACCCGGGATAAAGACGGCAAAATGAAAGATCCGTATAAGGTGCAGACGGATGTGGTGTTTCCCTGGAAGTGAGGGGTTGAGGTAAGGAGCTGAAGGAAAGTAAAAATTAAAAAGTCAAATGTCAAAAAAGAGCCATCAGCATGAGGACTCCTTTTTGACTTTTTAATTTTGACTTTTGACTTTACTCAGGGATTCATAATACTATCCGTAAGCCGCAGATACGTGGTGCGCAGTTTAGGATAATCATTCAGCACCCGCAGGTGCTTATCAAGCGTTACCACATCCTTCCGGATGGCGGGTCCGGTTTGCATATCGCAGGGATGATGGTGACGGATACGAATGGCTGTTTCTTCAATCAGCGGTTGCAGGATGCTGAAATCGATCTGCTCTTCCTGGCAATATTTCGCGGCGAGGCAATATAAATGATTCGTAAAGTTACTTGCCAATACGCCGGCCAGGTGCAGTTTCAGGCGCTTTTCATCATCAGCCGGCATCACCTGATCACTGATACTGAAAGCGAATGTCCTGATCTGCTCCCGCGCATATTCACTATTACCGTCTGTCAGCAGGGGAATATTTCTGCCATAGTCTTTTTTCTCCGCCCGGAGTGTCTGCAGCGGATAAAGCACTCCGTAATGCATGGATATATCAAACAGCACTTCTTTGCTCACGGAGCCGGCTGTATGCACCACCAGTTTATCGCCCAAGTGTATATAGTCTCTCAGATCATTCAATGCCCCGTCTGAAAGGGCTACCAGTACAAGCTGGGCGGTTTTATCCAGTTCTTTAAAATCGGTGCTGCCGGCGCATCCCAGCTCCCCGGCAAGTATGCCGGCATGGGCAGCCGTCCGGCTGATTACCTGTACAATCTCATGACCGGCCTGCCGGGCAAGTCTGCCCATTACCGTTGCAACATTCCCGGCGCCGATAATAACAATACGCATATCACTATTTTTGCTCTGATGAAACTAACGCAAATATTAGGAATTCATTTTATAAGGCTGAAATTTAGGGTACTTTCCCTCTTTTCGGCTCGTAAAACTGCGATGAAGGCCTTTGAATTGTTCTGCACCCCCCAGATTGAACCGCCGGCTCATATCCCGTCTGTTTTCAGCTTTGCCGAAGAATTATATGATGATATCGATGAACTGCCGCTGCGGGGGTACCGGTGGAACCGGGCTCACCCGCACAAAATATTAATCCTGCACGGGTTTTCTTCGGCATCGGTAAAATTTCATCGCTACGTAGCCCCGCTGGTGGAAAAAGGCTATGAAGTGGTGGCTTTTGACGCGCCTGCCCATGGAAAAAGCGGCGGCAAAACCATCAACGCCATCGAATATGCGCGACTGATAGAAAAACTGCACCGGGAATATGGACCCTTTAAGGGCTTTATGGCGCATTCATTCGGCGGACTGGCCCTCAGCCTGGCCCTGGAAAAGATACCGCATAACGAAGACACCCGGGTGGTGCTGATTGCTCCCAATACAGAAACCAGCACGGCCATCGACCTCGCTTTTGAAAAACTGAAAATCCGGAACCGCCGGGTTAGACTGGCTTTTGATGAACTGATCTGGGAAAAAGGTGGTCAGCCCGCTTCCTGGTTTTCAGTGAACCGGGCCATCACACACTGCAAGGCTTCGGTGCTGTGGATTCATGATGAAGATGACCAGATCACCCCGCTGAAAGACGCGCTGGTAACCCGTGATAAACAGTTGCCCAACATCCGCTTCCTTATCACAAAAGGACTTGGACACCGCCGTATTTACCGGGATAAAACCATCCGGAAAACCATCATTGATTTTTTATAAACCGCCTCCCCTGCCCGCCCGCCTCCCGGGAAAAATGATCGTTTTTTCAATTTTGGAGTAATATTGCAGCCGCAGAACGCAAACTATGCACTGTTTTTCCGGCGGCCACCAGGCGGTGGCATGCGCTTTGCCGGGAAGATTTCCCGTACCGCGGACTGCACCAAAGAAAACCTGTAAAACACTATGCCGAAGAACCTGCTGATTGTTGAGAGTCCTGCCAAGGCGAAAACCATTGAGAATATTCTGGGAAAGGATTTCGAGGTGAAAAGCTGCTATGGCCATATCCGCGACCTGGAGAAAAACGATATGGGCATCGATATCGAAAACAATTTTGAGCCACAGTATATTGTATCGCCCGAAAAAGTGAAAGTGGTGAATGAACTCAGGGCATTGGCCAAAAAAAGTGAGGAAGTGTGGCTGGCATCGGATGAGGACCGGGAAGGAGAAAGCATCAGCTGGCACCTGGCAGAGGTACTGAAACTCAACCCGCGTACCACCAAGCGGATTGTTTTCCATGAAATCACCAAGCCAGCCATCCAGTCGGCCGTTCAAAACCCCCGTACCATTAATATGGACCTGGTAAATGCCCAGCAGGCACGCCGGGTGCTCGACCGGCTGGTGGGATTTGAACTGAGCCCGGTTCTCTGGCGCAAAATCGGTATGAAGGGCGGACTGAGCGCGGGCAGGGTGCAAAGTGTGGCGGTGAAACTGATTGTGGAAAGGGAACGCGAAATCAACCAGTTTGTACCTGTCAGCAGTTTTAAAGTAGAAGCCGTTTTTTCCGCAAAAGATATCAGCGGTCGCTCCGTACAATTTAAAGCAGAAGGCAATAAATACGGCACAGCCGGTGATGCGGATCAATTCCTGCAATCCTGCATCGGAGCCTCCTACGAGGTAAAAGATATCCAGGTAAAGCCCGGCAAACGTACACCCGCCGCTCCTTTCACCACTTCCACCCTGCAGCAGGAAGCGAGCCGTAAACTGGGCTATGGGGTAAGCAAGACCATGCTGCTGGCCCAGAAGCTCTATGAAAGCGGTAAGATCACCTACATGCGTACCGACAGTGTGAACCTGAGTGATACTGCCATGGAGAATATCAAATCGGCCATCGTCCGCAATTACGGGCCTGATTATGTGCAGGTGCGCAAATACCGTAATAAAAACGAGAGTGCCCAGGAAGCGCACGAAGCCATCCGGCCTACTTATATGGAGCATGCCACGGTGAACGACCCGGAAACCGCCCGGCTGTATGAACTCATCTGGAAACGCACCATTGCCAGCCAGATGAGTGATGCCGAACTGGAAAAAACCATTGCCAAAATCAGGATCAGCACCAACGCCGAAGAACTCACAGCCACCGGTGAAGTGATCAAATTCGATGGTTTCCTCAAAGTATATATGGAAAGTACGGATGACGAGGAGAATGAAGAAGGAGACGAAAGCCGGCTGCCGGCGCTCAGTGCAGGACAGCAGCTCGAATTCAAACAGATGGCTGCCACTGAACGCTTTACCCGTCCGCCCGCAAGATATACGGAAGCATCGCTGGTAAAGAAACTGGAAGAGCTCGGTATTGGACGCCCGAGTACCTATGCACCTACGATCTCCACCATTATTAAAAGAACCTATATCGAGAAAAAGGATAAAGAGGGTGTAAAAAGAGATTACAGGATACTCCAGCTGCAGGATGATACCATCCATCGCATCACCGCCCAGGAAAATACCGGCGCAGAAAAGGCCAAGCTTTTTCCAACAGACCTCGGACTGGTGGTAACCGATTTTCTCAACCAGCATTTTGATAAAGTGATGGATTATTCCTTCACGGCGGAAATTGAAAAGGAGTTTGATGAAATCGCCGAAGGCAAGATGGTGTGGAATAAAATGGTGGCTGATTTTTACAAGCCTTTCCGGCAGGGCGTGCAGCATACGCTGGAAACCGCTGAAAGAGCGGTGGGCGAACGCCAGCTGGGTACCGATGAAAGCGGCAAGCCGGTGATTGCGCGGATGGGCAGATATGGTCCGATGGTGCAGATTGGCAGCGCTTCGGATGAAGAAAAGCCCCGTTTTGCCAAACTCAAAGCCGGACAAAGTATTGAAACCATCAGCCTGGATGAGGCGATGGAACTCTTTAAACTGCCCCTCAACCTGGGCACCTATGAAGGCAAAGAAGTGCTGGTGAATGCAGGCCGTTTCGGACCTTATGTAAAATTCGGGGAACAGTTCATCTCCATTCCCCGCGGGGAAGATCTTTTTGAAGTAGACCTGCCCCGCGCGATTGAAATCATCACGGCCAAGCAGATTGAAGATGCTCCGATCGGGTATTATGAAGAGAAACCCATCACCAAAGGCAAAGGCCGGTTTGGTCCCTTTATAAAATGGAATGACCTTTTTATCAATGTGCCCCGTGCCTATAATTTCGACCTGCTCACGCAGGATGACTGTGAAGCGCTCATCCTGAAAAAAATGGAAAAAGAATCCAACCGATTTATCCGCCAGTGGCCGGAAGAGAAAATTGCTTTGGAAAACGGAAGATGGGGGCCCTTCATCCGGTTTGGCAAAAAAATGATGAAGCTGCTGCCAAAGGCCGATAAATCAAAATACACTGCTGAAGAGCTTGCAGATATTGAACTGGATAAGATCAAACAAATGATCACTGCGCAGGATCCCCAGGCTTTTGAAAAAAAGAGTACGGCCAAAAAAGCTGCTGCCAAAAAACCGGCTGCTAAAAAGGCAACAAAAAAAGCATCCGGCAAATAATCATCTGTTCAATAAGGAACTGATCCTGGCAGCTCCTGGCCGCTTGCTGATCATTGGTGATGTATAACCATTCCCTGCTTACCTTTACGTATGCAGTCTACAGCAGCACAGCAAGGCACAAAAATCACCCGGCTTTTCAAATCCTTTTTTGAAAGTGAGCAGTCGGCAGGTGTGATCCTGATCGGCTGTACCCTGCTATCCCTCCTCATCACCAATTCAGGCCTGGGAGAAAACTATCTCCGATTCTGGGGGATGGACTTGGGCGGACACCGGCTGGATCACTGGATCAACGACGGGCTCATGGCCATTTTTTTTCTCCTCATTGGCCTTGAACTGGAACGGGAAGTGTACATCGGAGAATTATCCCGGCTGAAAGATGCCCTGCTGCCCGTTGCCGGCGCTTTGGGTGGCATGCTGGTTCCGGCCGGCATTTATATGCTGCTGAATCATGGCACGCCCGGACAACCCGGAACGGGTATTCCGATGGCTACCGATATCGCATTCGCGCTGGGTATCCTTTCCCTGCTCGGCAATAAAGTTCCCGCTTCACTGAAAGTTTTTCTTACAGCGCTGGCCGTTATAGATGACCTGGGTGCGATCCTGGTGATTGCCGTTTTCTATACGTCTACCCTTCACTGGACTTACCTGCTGATTGCCGGAGGTATCTTTACCGCTTTACTGATCCTGAACCGGCTGAAAGTTCATGTACTGCTGCCCTACCTGGCTGGAGGAGTGGCGATGTGGTACTGCATGCTGCATTCAGGTGTACATGCTACTATTACGGGGGTTTTGCTCGCCTTTGCCATCCCGTTCGGAAACGGTTCCGAAAAATCCATTTCGTATAAACTGCAGCATTTCCTGCACCAACCCGTTGCGTTCTTCATATTACCCTTGTTTGCACTGGCCAATACGGCCATCACCATTCAACCCGACTGGGCATTCCTGCTTTCACAGTCATACAGCCTGGGCATCAGTGCGGGCCTGGTGCTGGGAAAGCCCGCCGGCATCCTGCTGTTCGTATATGCGTCGGTGAAAGCCGGCTGGTGCGCATTGCCTGCCGATATCAGCTGGAAAAGCATCCTGGGAACCGGCTTCCTGGGAGGAATCGGATTTACCATGTCGATCTTCATCACCCTGCTGGCATTCAGTGATGCAGACATCATCAACAACGCGAAACTGCTGATCCTGCTATCCTCGCTGGTAGCCGGAATCTTCGGATATGTGATATTGAAAAAGGTACTTGTAAACGAGTATACGGAAGAAATCGCGGAAGATGTCCCGGACAATTCCACGACTACCCCATCCTGATTACACACTACATCTTACATCTAAAATCTTAGATCCTGCCTCACAGATCCTCCAACTCCTCCAGCGCCCCCTGTAATTCATTATAGGCATGGCGGTCGTTTACGGCATGGGTAGCCTTCATTCCTTTCCTGTATATTTCAACGGCTTCGGTCGTCAGTCCCTGCCGTTCCAGCAACTTGCCCAGGTGATAATAAGAACCCGTATACCCCGGGTCTCGGCCCAGCAGGGTTTCAAACAGCTGCCGGGCGGTGTGATCATCACCCAGTTTGATATGTTCCAGTGCAAGGGCGTGCTGTAAAAAAGAATCTTCCGGAGAGTCTGCCAGGAATGCTTTCAGCTGATCAATTCTGCTCATAAAGAAAATTTTTTCAGGGGGCTGCACTTGGAATGGGTACAACCATTACCTTTGCATTAGTTGCATAAACAACTAATATACGGTTGCCGGATCACGCTCACCCTATTCATTAAATAACAGCATATGAAGATTTTAGTCTGCATCAGCAAGACCCCCGACACCACGGCAAAAATAGCCTTCACCGATAACAATACGAAATTCAGCGGTGATGGCGTGCAGTGGATCATCAACCCCTATGATGAATGGTATGCCCTGGTAAGGGCCATCGAACTGAAAGAGGCGGGCACTGCTTCCCTGATTCATCTTGTAACGGTGGGTGCGGCCGACACCGAACCCATTATCCGAAAGGCACTGGCACTGGGAGGCGATGAAGCCATCCGGGTAAATGCGGATAGTGCTGACAGTTACTATGTAGCCGCCCAGATAGCCGAAGTGGCCCGCCAGGGAGGATATGATCTTATTCTCACCGGTAAGGAAACCATCGACTACAACGGCGCTTCCATCGGAGGTATGCTGGCTGAACTCCTGGACATGCCCTATGTTTCACTGGCCACTTCCCTCAACATCGAAAACGGAAAGGCCGTGCTGGAAAGGGAAACAGACGGTGGTGCGGAAACCAACACCGTAGCACTTCCCGTGGTGGTGAGCTGCCAGAAAGGAATGGCGGAGCAGCGCATCCCGAATATGAAAGGCATCATGGGCGCCCGTACCAAACCCCTGAAAGTACTGGAACCGGCGGCTGCAGATACCCTTACATCCGTGGTGGCGTTCGATCTTCCTCCTGCCAAAGCAGGTGTGAAACTGATTTCTGCAGATCAGCCGGAAGAACTGGTAAGACTGTTGCATGAGGAAGCGAAAGCGATTTAGTGGATAGTGGATAATGGATAGTGGATAATGGATAGTGGATAGATGATAATGGATAGTGGGAAGGGGAAATGAGAAAGTTTGTAATTTCAAACAGACTTATTTTTCATTTAACCTTTAAACTACCAAACATGAAACAGAATTTTTTAAAACAAAAAAGTTTTGCCTTTGCCATCAGGATTATCCATCTCTACAGGTATCTGCAGCAAAAACAACGGGAGTTCATTATTTCAAAACAAATTGTCAGAAGCGGCACCGCTGTAGGAGCCTTGATCAGGGAAGCGGAGCAGGCTGAAAGCAAAAAGGATTTTATTCATAAACTATCAATTGGGCTGAAAGAAGCCAATGAAACAAAATACTGGCTGGAGCTGATGACCACTTCAGGATTCCTCACCCAAACCATGTATGATTCGTTAAACAATGACTGTGAAGAATTATTAAAAATGCTTATATCAAGTATAAAAACCTCCAAACAGTTAAAATAACTATCCATTATCAACTATCAATTATCCATTAAAATATTTCATCCATGAGCGTTCTGATTTACATCGACCACGACCACCAGCACATCCGCAAAGCATCGCTCGAAGCAGCCTGTTACGGAGCTAAAATTGCCCAACAGCTGGGCACCACTGCTGAAGCTATCGTATTGGGACCGATTGCAGAAGATCTTTCCGTACTGGGTAAATACGGCGTACAGAAAGTGCATCATCTCACCGGCGATCATCTCGGCAGTTTTGACGCACAGGTTTTTTCGAAGGTGATTGCATCGGCGGCAACCGGGGCTACGGTACTGGTATTTTCCAACAATGTTTCCGGGAAGGCCCTGGCCCCGAGGCTGAGTGCCAGGCTGAAAGCAGGACTGGTAGCAGGAGCCGTAGCCCTGCCGGATACCAGCAATGGTTTTGTAGTGAAGAAAAACGTATTCAGTGGGAAAGCATTTGCACAAATCGCTATCAACACCGCCCAGAAAATAGTGGCCCTGAACCCGAATGCATTCGGCATTATTGCAGGAGAAGGTACAGCTGCTGTGGAATCCCGCGCGGCAGATGCTGCTGTTCCGGCTGTTCAGGTTACCGGCACCAGTAAAGTGGAAGGCGATGTACCCCTGACCGAAGCTGAAATCGTGGTAAGCGGCGGGCGGGGATTAAAAGGTCCGGAAAACTGGGGACTGGTGACCGACCTGGCCAAAGTACTGGGAGCTGCCACTGCCTGCAGCCGGCCGGTAGCGGATGTGCACTGGCGGCCTCACCATGAGCATGTAGGCCAGACCGGTATTGCCATCGCCCCCAACCTCTATATCGCCATCGGCATTTCCGGCGCCATTCAGCACCTGGCCGGTGTGAACCGGAGCAAGACCATTGTGGTAATTAACAAAGACCCGGAAGCTCCCTTCTTCAAGGCGGCGGATTATGGTATTGTGGGCGATGCGTTTGAAGTGGTTCCCCGCATTACAGACGCTATTAAAAAACTGAAAGGTCATTAATTCAGTCAAAAAAATATACTGCAGCCACGGTTCCGCCGTGGCTGTTTTTTTTAAGCACTGCCGGGTAAAAGCATGGATTCCATAATAAAAAATAATGTAGTTTCGTAGCCTGAATATGAAAAAGATAGAACTGGAAATCGTGGCACTTTCTCACAGTATCACCCAAACGCATTCTTACGCAGTGGTACTGGGCGAAGTGAACGGTTTACGCAGGCTCCCCATCGTGATCGGAGGCTTTGAAGCGCAGGCCATCGCGGTGGCGCTGGAGCGGATGAATCCCAGCCGGCCGCTGACCCACGACCTGATGAAAAATTTCATGCTGGCCTTTAATGTTGACCTGCATGAAGTGGTGATCAACGATCTGCAGGAAGGCATTTTTTACAGTAAGCTCGTATGCAGCAGTGAAAACGATACCGTGGAAATCGACTCCCGCACATCCGACGCCCTCGCACTGGCTGTCCGCTTCGGATGCCCCATCTATACTTTCGAAAATATCCTGGAAAGCGCGGGTATCCTGATGGAAGACGATGAAAAGAAAAAAGCCGCAGCAGCCCGTCAACCTGTTACCAGTGAAAGCACCGGCAAAGAAGACCTCAAATCCCTCTCGCTGCAGGAACTCAATACCCTCCTGAATGAAGTGCTTGAACAGGAAGATTACATCCGGGCCATCGCCATCCGGGATGAAATCAATAACCGGAAAAAATAAGTTTTTAATGGATAATGGATAGTTGATAATGGATAATGAATAGTGGCTAAGATGATAGATACACCATTATCAATTATCAACTATCAATTATCAACTATCCACTCTTACGCTTCTCCCTCACGCTACTTCTCCTGCTCATGCTGGTATTCCCCAACTGTAAAATCAATATCGGGCTTCAGATACTCGACAAACGCCCGGATGGATACCACAACCTGGAAACCGTTTTCTTTCCGGTTCCGCTGAAAGATGCACTGGAAATCATCCGCAACCCGGAAGTGGATGAAAGCGGTGGTGCAGTTTTTACGCAGTCAGGTCTGCCGGTAGCCGGTGATCCCGGAGGTAATCTTTGCATGAAAGCCTGGCAACTACTCAAAACCGACTTCCCGGAACTGCCTCCGTTAAAAATGCACCTCCACAAAGTGATCCCGATGGGGGCCGGTCTCGGTGGCGGATCTTCTGACGGCGCCCATGCCCTGCTGCTGCTGAACCGGCATTTCAACCTCCAATTAACCAGGGACCAATTAATACAGTACGCCTTATCACTAGGCAGTGACTGCCCCTTCTTTATCCTGAATGAACCCTGTTTTGCTACTGGGCGGGGTGAGATACTCGAGCCGGTTCCGGTGAACCTGCAGGGTTATCATTTGCTGCTGATCAACCCGGGCATCCATATTTCCACTGCGTGGGCCTTTCAGCAGTTGCACCTGAAAGGAACCGCGGGCCGAAGCAAAGGGCTGGCGTCTGCCATCCGGCAACCGGTTGATCAATGGCCGAAGCTGATAGAAAATGATTTTGAGCCCCTGGTGCTGGAAGCGCACCCGGAACTGCAGGAGCTCCGTACACTCCTGTACCAGTCGGGCGCCCAATACGCGGCCATGAGTGGCAGCGGCAGTACTTTTTACGGCATCTTCCCCCATACCCCTCCTGCCCTTTCCGGTATCCCGGAACAGTGGATGGTCATCAGCCTGCCTCTCTGATATTTAAAAACTTGCTAAAAATATCCCTGAATCCATTCAGGGAACACATATTGCAGCCATTATGGTTAACTTGCGCCCCTAAATAAAAGTCAAGTATGATCAGAATTTTCTACTTCCTCTGTTGCTCTTTCATAACTACCAGCCTGCTGGGACAGGCCAAGGATGAAGTACCACAGAACTGGCACCTCCTCGATAAAGACAGTACCGGCTATTACGGTATCAGCCTGGACAAAGCCTATGCCTTTCTCCAATCCAAAAAACTGAAAAGCAGGCCGGTGCTGGTTGCCGTGATCGACAGCGGTATCGATACCCTCCATGAAGACCTCAAACCTGTGTTGTGGAAGAACCCGAAAGAAATTCCGGGCAATATGATGGACGATGATAAAAACGGCTATGTGGATGATATTTATGGCTGGAATTTCCTGGGCGGTAAAGACGGCCGGAATGTAAAGGAAGACAGCTATGAAGCGGCCCGTGTATACCATCAGCTGAAAAGTAAATTCGGCACGATGGTACCGGATGAAAGCTCTGTTAAGCCGGAAGAAAAAAGCGAACTCGAATTATACCGGAAAGCAAGGGCAAAAGTGGTGGATGAAGTGAATCCCGCTGAAATCGGGTTCATTAAAAAACTGCTGCCCGGGTTTCTGAAGGGAGATTCCGTAATCAAAAAAGACCTTGACAAAACAGAATACAGCTGCACCGACCTGGAAAACTATACCACCACCAACGCCGATGCACGCAAAACAAAAGGCTTCCTGATTCAGCTTTGTAAAGGGAATGGCACCAATGACCTTACCAATAAACAGATCATTGAAGAACTGGAAAGCAGCCTGCGTAAAGCGGATGCAGCGGAGAATGAACCGAAAGCTTACCGGAAAGATATAGTGCAGGATAATGAAAATGACATCAACGACCGGAACTATGGCAACAACGACGTGATGGCATCCACCCCGCTGCATGGCACGCACTGCGCCGGCATCATCGCTGCGGCCCGCAACAATGGCAAAGGCGGCGATGGCGTGGCAGATAATGTCAGGATCATGATGCTGCGGGCAGTGCCGGATGGCGATGAACATGACAAGGACATTGCCCTGGCCATTCGCTACGCTGTTGACAATGGCGCGCAAATCATCAGCATGAGCTTTGGAAAGGACTTTTCACCCCAGAAACAATGGGTGGATGACGCGGTACGCTATGCAGAACAAAAAGGGGTACTGCTCGTGCATGCTGCCGGGAACGATTCCAAAAATATTGACAGCGCGGATAACTACCCCACGGTAAGTTACCTGGATGGCAAAAGGGCCAGTAACTGGATAACCGTTGGTGCCAGCGGCGATCCGAAAAACGGCGGAATCACCGCCCGGTTCAGCAATTACGGAAAAAGGGATGTGGATGTATTTGCACCCGGTGTGCAGATTTATGCCACCATTCCCGGCGGCAATACCTACGGACGGCTTTCAGGCACCAGCATGGCCTGCCCGGTGGTAGCGGGAACCGCTGCGATGCTGCTGAGCTATTTCCCGAACCTCAGTGCCCGCCAGCTGAAGTATGCCATTGAGCAATCAACGGCACCGCTGGATGAGGAAGTAAATATTCCCGGCACCGAAGACAAGGTAAAACTGAGTGAACTCAGTAAAACCGGTGGCCTGCTCAATGCTTATGAAGCCGCCAAACTGGCCAGCACCCTGAAGGGAGAACGCATCAGCAAACCCCAGCCGCTGCCGAAGCCCAAACTGACACGCAAGAAAAAAGGATAATATTCTGATCAGAGAACGTATAATCTGACCGGGCCAACAGCCCGGTCATTTTTTTCTGGAATCCCGTAACTTAACATTTTTAAGATCATGATTGGGTAGCATGTTATCAAACGCGCTTACGGCCTCAGAAAAATAGCGTTAAAAAATGTACGGTCTGGAGCGTTAAGCGGCGAAAATGTCCAGCATTGCAGTTTGCCCATCAGGGTAATCGTACAATGTTGGATTGCTGCTGAAGCTTAGCTTTTTCGCCGTAGCGTTAGAACGTACATTTTAGCTATTTTTCTGCAGCCTTGAATTTTTTTGTTTCTTTTTTGTTTCAAGACAAAAAAGAAAGCAGGGTGATTGCCATTAGCATAAAAGATTGCAGATTATTCTACCTAATCACATTTAAAACATTGATCTATGCCAACCCCGTCTCCCACCAATCAGCCCGGTTATTTTCAGCGCTACACCCGGCTCGTTCCTGAAAAAACGCTTCCTGAGGCCTTTACCGTGCAACAGCAGCGGCTGGAATCTTTCCTGGGCATATTCTCCGAGGAACAAAGCCGCTTCCGCTATGCCCCGGGGAAATGGTCGGTGAAGGAACTTTTGCTGCATATGACCGACAGTGAACGCATTTTCAGTTACCGGGCCCTCTGTTTTGCCCGCGGGGAACAGCAGTCGTTGCCGGGCTTTGAAGAAAATGACTATGCGGCTTTATCAGATGCGGATCAGCGCAGCTGGGCCTCGCTGCTGGATGAGTTCAGGGCGGTGCGTACAGCCACCCGGCTGCTCTTTGAAGGATTCAGTCCCGCCATGCTGGCCCGGGAAGGAACTGCCAACGGTCAGCGCCTGAGTGTTGCGGATATTGGATTCATTCTGCTGGGTCATTATTATCACCACGAAAACATTCTGCGGGAACGCTATTGCTGAAATGTAAACCGGCCGCCCAGGGGCGGCCGGTACATTCATCACCAAATAAACATTTAATTCTTTTTATCGGTTTCTTTTACCTCATTATGCAGCGCGAGGTTATTCTGACGGATCATCTGATTGATCACTTTCACCGTTTCATCAATGTAAATATCTGCTTTCACCCGGTTGAGGAATTGCTTGTTCTTATCGGCTTTTTCCTTGCTCTCCGAAAGCCTGGCCGCATCCGTACCGTTATTGCTCACTTTCAGCTCGGTACCTATCTTGAACAGGCTGTCGAGTGATTTATACGCATCCTTCATTTCTTTCTGATCCGCTTTATATTTGGCAAGACTCAGCGGCACCGCTTTTTCATTCCGTTTGCTGATCCACTCCACCTTCGTCTTCAGGGCGGAGAAAACGGTGCTGGACTGTACCTGCTGGTTGGCGGCGCTGATCACGGCATCGGTGCTGTAGGTGGAAGTCCAGGGCCGGAAATCCGCCCGGTTGATTTCATCCCAGTTCAGCGCATTGATATTGTCTTTCTCCCTGCTCTTCGAATATTCGTAGCGGTTAGGAACCACGATATCGGGTACCACCCCTTTGAGCTGGGTGGCGCCACCGTTTACCCGGTAAAACTTCTGGATGGTCAGCTTGATGGTACCCAGGTCTTCGGGTTGTTTGTTTCCGAAGCTGAAGGATGACTCAGCAGGCGCCAGGGGAATGGTACGTTGTACCGTTCCTTTTCCATAGGTGGAACTGCTGCCGAGCACGATACCCCGTTTATAATCCTGGATGGCCGCGGCAAAGATTTCAGAAGCAGAAGCGCTGTATTCATCCACCATGACGGTGAGCGGACCGGTATAGAGCACGTTCTTATCCCTGTCTTTCAGCTGCATGGGTTGCTGCTGCTCGCGTGATTTTACCTGTACAACCGGACCGTCTTCGATGAACAGTCCTACCATTTTCACCACTTCCGGCAGTGAACCACCTCCATTGCCACGGAGGTCCATGATGATGCCCTCCACGTTTTCTGCCTTGAGTTTTTCAATTTCACGGGCTACATCCTCACTGCAACGGGGACCGGAAGGATTATCAAAATCCATGTAAAATTCGGGCAGGTAGATATACCCGATTTTATGTTCGCCGTTGATCACGGCGCTTTTGGCAAAGGTGTCATCCAGTTTGATTTCATCACGTTTCAGGATCACCACTTTCACACTGCCATCCGGTTTTCGAACGGTGAGCCGCACTTCGGTTCCGGGCTGCGCGCCGCGAATCAGTTTCACGGCATCCGTAACGGCATAACCGGTAACATCCACCGGTTCGGCAGTACCCTGGCCAATTTTGATGATTTCATCGTTGATACCCAGCTCCCCGCTTTTCCAGGCCGGGCCGCCGGTTACCAGACTGGCCACCTTGATCTTGCTTTCTTCCTCTTTCAGCTGGGCGCCGATTCCATAAAAGCGGCCGCTCATCATTTCATTAAATCCACGGCTGTCGATGGGCGCCAAATAGTTGGTATGGGGGTCCATTTCAGCCGTCACCGCGTTCACAAAGGAACTGAAAAGCTCGTCGGTGGTATTGTGGTTTTTAAGGGTGGTGAAGTAGCGGTCCAGCTGCTTACGTACCTGGTCGCGGGCTTCCCTTTCGAGGGTGCTGTCGGCTTTATACACAAATTTGCGGATATCCTCTGCGGTGGTGCTGTCGGTTTCCTGCGTGATTTTCCGGGCGCTGTTTTTTTCGCGGTCATCCAGCATATCGGAATAACGGCTCAGCACCAGGTATTTTACCCGCTTGCGCCAGGTGTCGCGGCGTGCATCCGCTGTTTTGGAATAAGGCAGTTTATCCCCGTCCATCAGCACGGATTCATCCTTACTGAAGTCGAAGGGTTTGGACAGCAGTTCAGTATACAGCGCGGAGGTTTCGCGCAAACGGCGGGAATAAGATCCGCTGATAAAATAGAAAGACTCCAGCCGGGCGCCGTGGACTTCATCATCAATCTTTTGCGCAAACCGCTGGAAACTGTCGATATCTGCCTGCAAAAAAATGGTTTTATCATCATCCAGGTCCTTGATAAAGCGGTTGAGTACGTTCTTTGAAAAAGCATCGTCGATTTTCTTCGGACTGTAGTGTCCTTCCTCCAGGATCAAACCGATGTTACGCAGAATTTTTTCATAGCGGGATTTGGGGAGGTCATTACCGGAGTTACGGGAAAAAGCGATAAAGAAACTGGCCACCGTAAGCACCAGCAATACCGGGAGGATCTTTTTATTCATAAGTATATGCCTTAATTGCAGCATGAAGTAAAATTAACGGAAAAATGCGGTTCCTTATTTCAGCAAACAAGCGCGGAATCAATAATGTTTTCCTAAAAAATGATAAAAAAGCCCGGGGGCTGTTGAACGGTAAGCAAATACAGAAAAAGAAGAGAAAGAAAATAAAAAAGGGCTGTATCAAAAACTCATTCAGCTGATCCGCCTCAGGCGGAATAAAACTGACTTTGATACAGCCCCGGGTGGGTAGCTAACCGGGCTCGAACCGGCGACCCTCAGAACCACAATCTGATGCTCTAACCAACTGAGCTACAGCTACCGTTTTGCAGGGGGCAAAGGTAGAGAAAAAATACAGGCAAGCAAATAGGAACGGAAAAAAATTCTCGTTTCCGGACCATGGAGTGGGTGGCGGATGGCGGTTGGCAGATGGCAGGAAGGAAGAGTTGACGGTTGGTGGTTGACGGGAGGAACATTCTAAGGGGCCATTCGGTATTCCCTGATCCTTATTCCCTGTTCGGTATTCAGATGGCAGTTGGCCGATGGCAGATGGCGGGGAGGAAAGTTGACGGTTGGTGGTTGATGGTTGACGGGAAGAACATTCTAAGGAGCCATTCGGGATTCCCTGTTCCTTGTTCCCTGTTCGACATTAAGTTGGCGGTTGGCAGATGGCGGATGGCGGGGAGGAAGGTTGACGGTTGGTGGTTGATGGTTGACGGGAAGAACATTCTAAGGAGCCATTCGGTATTCCCTGTTCCTTATTCCCTGTTCGGTATTCAGATGGCAGATGGCAGTTGGCAGATGGCGGGGAATAGGGTTGACGGTTGGTGGTTGATGGTTGACGGGAAGAACATTCTAATGAGCCATTCGGTATTCCTTATTCCCTGTTCGACATTAAGTTGGCGGTTGGCAGATGGCGGATGGAAGGGAAGAACCTACTTAGGAGGTGCCTTCAACTTTCAACATTCAACCTTCAACTTTCAACCTTCAACTTTCAACCTTCCCCATCCCTTACCTTTGCACCATGAGCTGGCACACACATCTTATCAGCATTTTAATGTCGGGTTTTACCGGCTGGATCACCACCTGGGTAGCCATTAAAATGTTGTTTCACCCCCGGAATCCTATCTATATTTTAGGTTACAATATACAAGGCGTATTTCCTAAAAATCAAAAACTTATAGCTGAAAAATTAGGACAGGTAGTTGGCAGGGAACTGCTTTCCTTCGGTGAGATTGAGCAGAAGGTAACAGACCCGGCCAACCTGGAAAAACTGAAACCTGAAATCGAAGCCCACATTGACCAGTTTCTGCAACATAAAATCCGCGACCTCTTCCCCATGCTGTCGATGTTCATCGGCGATAAGACCATCAACCAACTGAAAGGCGCCTTCCTGGTGGAACTGGAGCAACTCTTCCCCGTGCTGATGAAGGGATATATGGCCAAGCTGCAGCACGACCTGGACCTGGAAAAAATCGTGACCGAAAAAGTTGCCGGCTTTTCCTCTGAAAAACTGGAACAAATCCTGCACCAGATCACCAAAAGGGAGTTTCAGTTCCTGGAGCTGATTGGCGGAGTATTCGGAATCCTCATCGGGGTTGTGGAAGTAGTGGTACAGATCATGCTTTAATTGCTGTACAATCCTCCCGAAACCCTTCAAAATCACCGCTCATCATTAATACGACAGTTTTCGTGTTTTTTAATCGCAATTTTGCCGCAAAATCCGAATCAATGCAATTATTCCGTCTCTCTGTACTCACAATCACCTGCTTTTTCATGCACAGTTCCCTCCTCGCCCAGTTTCCCGGTGCAGGTGGCAACCGCGGCGCCCAAAACATGAATATGGGCCATTTCTATGGAAAAGTGGTGGATGCAGCAACGAATAAACCATTGGAAGCCGCTTCCGTACAATTGATTCAGAACAAGCTGGATTCCGTCACCAAAAAGAGGAAAGATGTAATAGTATCCGGGATGCTGACAGATAAGAAAGGTGAGTTCAGCCTGGAAAACCTGCCGGTAATGGCCAGCTTTAAACTGAAAATCACTGCGATCGGTTTTAAAAGCTATGAGCAGAAAGTGGCCTTTTCCCTCAATATGCAGGGAGGACGACCCGGTGATTTCAGCAGCATGGCGGCCGGCATCGACAAAGACCTGGGCAACATCAAACTGGAAGTGGATGCCCAGCAATTACAGGAAGTGACGGTGACCAATACCCGCCCGATGCTTACCATGGCCATCGACCGCAAAGTGTTCAATGTAGAAAAAAACCTCACCAGTGTTGGCGGTACCGCGGTAGATGTAATGAAGAGTGTGCCCGGTTTAAATGTGGACATTGATGGCAACGTTACCCTCCGCAATGCCAGTCCGCAGATATTTGTAGACGGCCGTCCCACCACCATGACCCTGGAGCAGATTCCCGCAGACGCCATCGCCACGATTGAAATCATCACCAATCCTTCCGCGAAATTCGATGCCTCCGGCGGAGGCGCAGGGATTCTGAATGTAGTGATGAAAAAGAACCGGAAAACCGGATATAACGGCAGTCTGCGCGCGAACATCGACAGCCGCGGCCGTCCGGGTTTTGGCGGCGACATCAATATCCGCCAGCAGAAAATCAATGTGTTTGCGGCGGGTAATCTCGGATTCAGGAAAACAATCAGTACGGCCAGTACCGACCGTACAGATTTCCTCAATAACTCAGTGGCCCATTTCAACCAGCAGAATGGCCCCGTTGGTCAGGGTGTGTTTGGATTTGTACGCACGGGCATGGACTATTTCATTGACAACCGCAACACCCTGTCGGTTGCGGGCAACTTCAGCCGCGGACGCTTCAAAAACCGGGACTACATCGACATTGACCGGGATACCATCTTCAATTCTTTCAGCGGGGCCGACAGCATCATTGCGGATTATGGCTTTCGCAGCAGCAACAGCATTAATCATTTCCGGAATAATGGCGGCACGCTGAGTTATAAACACAATTTCGCCAAGGCCAGTAAATCCATCAGCGCGGATATCAACTACAACGCCAGCAGCAACAACAACGAAAATGAAATCGGTTCTCAGTATTATTTCCTGGACAAAACGGCCAAAACACCCCTGACCTACCAGAAAGCAGAAGGAGGCGGCAGTACAAAATTTTTTACTTCGCAGATTGATTACGAAAACGCCGTGACCGATAAGATCAAAATAGAAGCCGGAGCACGTATTGCCATCCGCGACTTTTACAGTTACAACTTCAACTATATCCGCATGCCCTGGATGACGGAATACAGCAGGTTGAGTTTGCTTGACAATGAATATAAATTCAAAGACCGGGTAATTGCAGGCTATTTTACTTTTTCGCAACAATTGAAAAAATTCAATTACCAGCTGGGGTTGCGCATTGAGAGTTCCGAATATGACGGCACCCTGATCACCCGAAACCAGGCCTTTGCGAATGAATTCCCCTTCAGCCTTTTCCCCAGCGCTTTTGCTACCTATAAAATCAATGACAAGCAGGACCTGCAGCTTAATTTCTCCCGCAAAATCAACCGGCCCAATTTCTTCCAGCTGATTCCTTTCATTGATTATACCGACTCGCTGAATCTGTCAAAGGGTAATCCTGACCTCGTTCCTGAATTTACCAGCCTGTTCGAGCTGTCCTATCAGAACCAGGTAGCCACCGGCCACAGCCTGCTGGCAACTTCCTACTTCCGGCATACCAATAATATCATTGCACGGTACCAGTTCAAAGATCTGAACCCGAATCCGGCAGCTAAACCTGACTCGGTGATCTTTACCACTTTTGCCAATGCCAGCCAGTCATACACCTGGGGACTGGAACTCACCAGTAAAAATAAAATCGCGTCCTGGTGGGATATGACCACGAATTTCAACCTGTTCAGGGCCACGCTGAAAGCGGGCAACCTGCCGGGCGGCGTGGATGACAGCCAGGTGAGCTGGTTCGCCAAAATGAATCACAATTTCAAACTGCCTAAAAACTTTTCCATCCAGCTCAGTGGTGATTACCAGGCGAAAACACTGGTATCACAAACCAGCAGCTTTGGCGGCGGTGGCGGAGGCCGTGGTGGTGGCGGCGGCGGTATGTTCTTCGGAGGAGGCAATGCGCCTTCTGCCCAGGGTTTCATCCGGCCTTTCTACGGAGTGGATATCGCTATCCGGAAAGATCTAATGAAGAATAATGCGGCCTCCCTTACCCTCTCAGTTAATGATATTTTCCGCACACGCCTCAACAGCGTATTTACCCAATCGGTATTTTTTGAACAAAATGCCGACCGCCGCCGTGATCCCCAGGTGTTCCGCCTGAACTTCAACTGGCGCTTCGGCAAGATCGACGTATCCCTCTTCAAACGCAAAAACACCCGCATGGATACGGAAGGCATGCAGGGAATGGGGATGGGGAATTAGGAATGTTGAAGGTTGAAAGTTGAAAGTTGAAGGTTGAAGGCACCTTTTAAGGATGCACTACCCTGCCATCGGCCATCTGCCAACCGTCAACTGAATACCGAACAGGGAACAAGGAATGTTGAAGGTTGAAGGTTGAAAGTTGAAAGTTGAAGGCAGCTTCTAAGTAGGTTATTCTCTGACATCCCCCAACTGAATATCGAACAGGGAACAGGGAATATCGAATGGCTCCTTAGAATGTTCCTCCCGTCAACCATCAACCTTCAACCGTCAACCCTCTTCCCCGCCATCTGAATACCGAACAGGGAACAAGGAACAGGGAATACCGAATGGCTCCTTAGAATGTTCCTCCCGTCAACCATCAACCTTCAACCGTCAACCCTCTTCCCCGCCAAATGAATATCGAACAGGGAACAAGGAACAGGGAATATCAAAGGGACCCTTAGAATGTTCCTCCCGTCAACTGTGCTAGCCTGAAATATGTTGACCGTTTTTATGAGTTTATAAACTGATAAAAACAACAACAAATGGCAAGAAAACAACAACTTGGGAGTAAGCCTACATACCGACTATCCCGTTATT
>WBZP01001745.1_pt1 | contig 26126 bp, 26 predicted proteins | sample 5204301 | NCBI WGS metagenome assembly WBZP01 (sample SAMN12412401, study PRJNA552823) | activated sludge metagenome | isolation source: activated sludge from nitrification reactor of wastewater treatment plant... | place: USA: Pennsylvania | collected 2017 | reverse complement strand
ACCGATGGGTGGCGGGCTGGGAGGGGGGAGTTCCGATGCGGCGACCGTGCTGCTGGGGCTGAACCATCTCTGGCAGCTCGGCTTTTCGAGCGAGCGCCTGCAGGCCCTCGGTTTGCGCCTTGGTGCCGATGTCCCGATCTTCGTCTACGGCCGCAATGCCTTCGCGGAAGGCATCGGCGAGCGCTTTTCGCCAGTGGATCTGCCGGCCCGATGGTATGTCGTCCTGGAACCGCCGGTACAGGTGCCGACCCTCGACATCTTCCGCTCGCCGGCCCTGCGCCGCGACACGCCGGCGGTGGCAGCGCACGACTGGCATCCCGGTTTCGGTGCCAATGACCTCGAGCCGGTAGCGACGGCGCTGCATCCGGTGCTGGCCGAATACATCGGCTGGCTGTCGGGGTTCACCCATGCCCGCATGACTGGTTCGGGCGCCTGCGTCTTTGCCGAATTCGAGCGGCGTAGCGAGGCTGAGGCGGTATTGGCGCAGCTGCCGGGGGGCATGCGCGGCTGGGCTGCGGCGGGCCTGGCGGCCCATCCGCTTGCTGCGCTGCACACGCCGCTTGGCGCTCCCTGAAATTTCCTGTATCATCCGCGCCTCGTTCGGAAGCACTGCTTGCGGACGACCGCTGGGGAGTCGCCAAGTTGGTCAAGGCACCGGATTTTGATTCCGGCATTCGAAGGTTCGAATCCTTCTTCCCCAGCCACCGAATTCCTTATCGATCCGGGCGGATCTGCAGCCGATGCCGCAGTTCTGCCCGTATTGCTTTTTAGGCACATCGCGGAGCAGCGAAATGGCTTATGACAGCTTGATGATATTCACCGGCAACGCCAACCCGAAACTGGCGGCCGAAGTGGCGAAGCGTCTGCATATTTCCCTGGGGCGCGCCAACGTCGGCCGCTTTTCCGACGGTGAAGTCAGCGTCGAACTTGACGAGCATGTGCGCGGCAAGGACATCTTCGTCCTGCAATCGACCTGCGCCCCATCGAACGACAACCTGATGGAACTGCTGGTCATCGTCGATGCGCTCAAGCGCGCCTCCGGTGGCCGCATCACCGCTTCCATCCCGTACTTCGGCTATGCCCGCCAGGATCGCCGCTCGCGTTCCTCGCGCGTGCCGATCGCCGCCAAGCTCGTCGCCAACATGCTGATGGCTTCCGGTGTTGACCGTGTGCTGACGATGGACCTGCACGCCGAACAGATCCAGGGCTTCTTCGACATCCCGGTCGACAACATCTACGCACTGCCGATCCTGCTCGATGACGTCCAGAAACAGAATTACGAGAACCTGCTGGTGGTCTCGCCGGACCACGGCGGCGTCGTCCGTGCCCGTTCGCTGGCCAAGCGCCTCGAGTGCGACCTGGCCATCATCGACAAGCGTCGCCCCAAGGCCAACGTCTCGGAAGTGATGAACATCATCGGCGAAGTCGACGGCCGTACCTGCGTCATCATGGACGACATCGTCGATACCGCCGGTACGCTGTGCAAGGCAGCCGCGGCGCTCAAGGAAAGCGGTGCCAAGCGCGTCGTCGCCTACTGTACGCACCCGGTGCTGTCCGGTGCCGCGGTCGAACGCGTCGCCAATTCCGAACTGGATGAACTGGTCGTCACCGACACCATTCCGCTGTCCGACGAAGCGCTGGCCTGCCCGCGCATCCGTCAGCTGTCGGTGGCCGAGCTGCTGGCCGAGACGATCCGCCGCATCAGCAACGAGGAGTCGGTTTCGTCGCTCTTCGTCGAATAGATATTTCACCCCCGGCCTGGTCGCGGGACGGGGTTTTCAACGTAGCAACGTAATACTCAGGAGTAACCATGCAATTCGAAATGACTGCAAAGAAGCGCAATGACCAGGGCACCGGAGCGAGCCGCCGCCTGCGTCGCGCTGGCCGTGTTCCGGCCATCGTCTACGGTGGCGCCGAAGCCGCCCAGGCGATCGACCTCGACATGAACACCGTTCTGCTGAACCTGCGCAAGGAAGCCTTTCACGCCTCCGTCCTGACCCTGGACATCGAAGGCAAGAAAGAATCGGTCCTGCTGCGCGACAGCCAGATGCACCCGTACCGGGCCATCGTCCTGCACGTGGATTTCCAGCGCGTCGACGCCAGCAAGAAGCTGCACCAGAAGGTGCCGCTGCACTTCGTCAACGCCGACATCGCCCCGGGCGTCAAGCTCTCCGGCGGTCTCGTCTCGCACGCCATGAACGAAATCGACGTGTCCTGCCTGCCGGCTGACCTGCCGGCCTTCATCGAAGTCGACCTGAAGAGCCTCAACGTCGGTCAGTCGATCCACGTCAAGGATCTGCCGCTGCCGAAGGGCGTCGCCGTCGTCGCGCACGGTGGCGACAACCCGGTGGTCGTCTCGATCGTTGCCAAGAAGGGCGGCAGCGATGAAGCGGCTGCCGAAGCGGCTCCGGCTGCCTGAGTCTTCTGACTCCGGAAAAAGCCGCCGTCCGGCCGCGAGGCCCGCGGCGGTTTTTTCTTTTTAGCGAGCAGCCATGAACGCACCCCGCCTGATCGTCGGCCTCGGCAACCCCGGGGCGGAATACGAGGACACTCGGCACAACGCCGGGGCGTGGTTCGTCGACCGTCTGGCACGCGATCTCAAGGTGTCGCTCGCACCGCAGGGCAAATTTCTCGGCCTCGCCGGCCGTGCCGGCGAGGTCTGGCTGTTGCAGCCGACGACCTACATGAACCGTTCCGGGCAATCGGTCGCAGCGCTCGCGCGCTTCTACAAGATCCTGCCGGCCGAGATTCTGGTCGTGCACGACGAACTGGATCTGCTGCCCGGCGGCATCCGCATCAAGCAGGGCGGTGGTGCCGGTGGGCACAACGGCATCAAGGACATCCAGTCGCAGTTATCGACCCCCGATTTCTGGCGCCTGCGCCTCGGCGTCGGCCACCCGCGCAACCTCAATCTGGCGCAGGAAGTCGCTGACTTCGTGTTGCATCGGCCGCGTGCCGATGAGCGCGAAGCGATCGACCGCGCCATCGACCGCTGCCTGCTCGCCTGGCCGAAACTGGCCGCGGGCGACTATGCGGCTGCACAGCAACAACTTCACGGCAAAGCTGTTTAAGGGAACAACCATGAGCATGAAATGCGGCATCGTCGGCCTGCCCAACGTCGGCAAGTCCACTCTCTTTAACGCGCTGACCAAGGCCGGCGTCGCGGCGGAAAACTATCCGTTCTGCACCATCGATCCGAGTGTCGGTGTCGTCGAAGTGCCGGACAAGCGCCTCACCAAGCTTTCCGAGATCGTCAAGCCGCAGCGCGTCGTGCCGGCAGTGACCGAATTCGTCGACATCGCCGGGCTGGTGGCGGGTGCCTCCAAGGGCGAGGGTCTGGGCAACCAGTTTTTGGCCAACATCCGCGAGACCGATGCCGTGCTGCATGTCGTGCGCTGCTTCGCCAACGACAACGTGATCCACGTCTCCGGCAGCGTCGATCCGATCCGCGATATCGAGGTCATCGATACCGAGCTGGCGCTGGCTGATATGGCGACCGTCGAGAAGGCGCTGAACCGCTATCGTCGCCCGGCCAGTTCCGGAGACAAGGAAGCCAAGATCCTGGTGGCCGTGCTCGAGAAATGTTTCACCCAGCTCGATCAGGGCAAGCCGGTCCGCGCACTCGATCTGGCCAAGGAAGAATGGGCCAGCCTCAAGCAGTTCTGCCTGATCACGGCCAAACCCGTGCTCTATGCCGCCAACGTGGCCGAGAACGGCTTCGAGAACAACCCACATCTCGATGCCGTGCGTGCCCACGCCGCCGCTGAAAAAGCCGAAGTGGTGCCGGTCTGTGCCTCGATCGAAGCCGAGATCGCCGATCTGGACGACGAGGAAAAGCAGATGTTCCTCGCCGACCTCGGGCTGGAAGAGCCGGGTCTGGATCGCCTGATTCACGCCGGCTATCACCTGCTCGGTCTGCAAACCTACTTCACTGCAGGCGTCAAGGAAGTGCGGGCCTGGACCATCCACCAGGGCGATACGGCGCCACAGGCCGCTGGCGTGATTCACACCGATTTCGAGCGCGGCTTCATCCGGGCGCAGACGATCGCCTTCGATGATTTCGTGAAATTCGGTGGTGAGCAGGGCGCCAAGGAGGCGGGCAAGATGCGCGCCGAGGGCAAGGAATACGTCGTCCAGGACGGCGATGTCCTGAACTTCCTCTTCAACGTCTGATCAGTTGAGGCTGGACGCGTCGAACAGGCGCGTCGTCTTTCCGCCCCGGCTCTTGCCGTGATACATGGCGTGGTCGGCCCGATGCAGCAGCGCCTCGGCGCTGTCGCCGTGATCGGGGAAGATGCTGATGCCGATGCTGCTGCCGACGGCATGATTGTGCAGTCCGTCGGCGATCGGTTCGTTGATCGCCCCGTGAATCTTGTCGGCAACCATGACGGCATCTTCCGTGCTGCCGATCTCCGGCAGCAGCACGACGAATTCGTCGCCACCCATGCGGGCAACGGTGTCCGCTTCCCGCACAGCCTCGCGTAGCCGGGCGGCAACGGCCTCGAGGACCCGGTCGCCGGCGGCATGCCCGTGCTGGTCGTTCACCTTCTTGAATCCGTCGAGATCGATCAGCAGCAGTGCGACGCGGTGCCCGTAGCGGGCGGCATTGCGCACGGCCTGGTCGAGACGGTCGGAAAGCAGGCGCCGGTTAGGCAGGCGGGTCAGCGTATCGTGGTAGGCGAGATGGCGGAAGCGCTCTTCCGCTTCGATACGCAAGGTGATGTCGCTGGCCGTGCCGTGATAGCCGACGAAACGGCCAGCATCGTCGAACATCGGGTTGCCGTTGATGCTCAGCCAGTACTTGTGCCCGTCGGAACCATTGATCTGATAGACGAAATCGCGGAAGGGTTCATGGCGTCGCAGCGTCGCGATGTGGTGTTCCCACATCGCCTGATGGACGCCGAAGATGTCGGAAGCTTCCCAGCGGGTCTTGCCGAGAATGCGACCGGTCGGCAGGCGGCGCGTGAAGTCGTCCGGGCCGTCGAAATGCGTGAAGCGGAAGTCGGCATCCTGCTCCCAGTACAGATCGGAAGAGAGCTTCACCAGGTTGCGGAAACGTTCCTCGCTCATGCGCAGGGCCGCTTCTGCGGCACGCTTGTCGGAGATGTCGGAAATGACCCAGACCGTTCCTTCCGCAAGATCGCTCCCCGCCACCGCCATGCCGGTGACGTCGCACCAGAACTCCGTGCCGTCGGCACGCCGCAGGCGCAGTACGTCATGGTAGGGGCGCCCGTCGATGAGTACCGGCAACGAGGCTTCCACCAGCGCTTTCCACTGGATCCGGTCCGGATGCCAGCGCCAGGGGGGCATCCCGATCATCTCGGCTTGCGAATAGCCGAACAACTCGGTGAAACGCCGGTTGCAGCTGACCACGTACTCGGGTTTCGGCTTGAGGAAAACGATGCCTTCGCCGGCGGATTCGAAAATGACTCTTTGCTGCTGCAGGACGGCCGCTGCCTCATGACGATCGAGCATGGCTGCCATCAGCGAACTGCGGTGTGAGCGCACCGCCAGCACGGTAACGCCACCGGTGACGAGCAGCCCGAGGCTGAAGAGAATCGCGAGATCGCCATCCAGGGTCAGGGTGCGTGCCACCAGCGGGGTCGCCAGCCCAACGGCGAAGCTCGAGAGTACGCGGGTGTTCGCCACCAGTGTGCTGCTGCTGACCAGCAGGATGCAGAACAGCAGCACGACGATGATGAAGAGCCGGTTGTGTTCGGGATCCGGGATCGGCATCCAGGCAAGCAGCCCCCAGATGAGGCCGGTCAAGCCGGTCAGCGCGGCATAGCCCATCTCCCAGCGATCGAACCGGCTTTCGTCGAAGCGGTGGCGGACCAGAAAGGCGAAGACGAAGCGGCTCGCGCCGAGCAGCAGCAGGGCTCCCAGCCAGGTCCCGAGGAGGACGCCCGGTGCCAGCTCGCGCAGCCAATAGCTGATCAGCAGCGCACCGGCGATAATGGCGAAGCCCGAACCCGGCGCCAGCCTGCCCAGTTGCCGCATGCAGTCGCTGCGGGTCTGGGCTTGCGCTGTCGCCCGTTTCTCGGCGGTCAGGCTGCGATTCATGACAAATGTAAACGCGCGTTGATAAAACGCTGCATTATCAACAACTTTATTGCTTGATGCCAACAAAATATTGGCGTCGTCGATGAGCGGTATGCCCTGACCGATGGATGCGCTACTTCAAGCCGCTGCTGCAGCCCCGTGTGAGGCTCCTGCCCGCTATTGCGGCCGCTTTGCACCGTCGCCGACAGGGTCGCTCCATTTCGGGTCGCTGGTCGCGGCGACAGGCAGCTATCTGGATGCCCGTGCCGCCGGCGGGCGCTGGCTCGTGCGCATCGAGGATATCGATACCCCGCGCAACGTGCCGGGTGCGGCCGATGAAATTCTGGCCACGCTCGAGGGCCTCGGCTTCGAATGGGATGGCGATGTCGTCTGGCAATCGCAGCGCTTCGACGCCTACCAGGCGCTGCTCGATCGACTGCGACTGGACGGGCACCTCTACCCGTGTGCCTGCTCGCGCCGGGAAATTGCCGGCTCGGCAGGCGCCCTTTCGGTCGATGGCGGCCGGGTTTATCCCGGCACCTGTCGTGGCGGCCTGCCTCCCGGACGAAAAGCCCGCGCCTGGCGCCTGCGGGTACCGGACGCCGTGATCGGCTGTGACGACCGCGTTCAGGGGCGGGTCGAACAGAATCTCGAATGCGCGGTAGGGGATTGCGTGCTGCGCCGGGCTGACGGGCTGTTCGCCTACCAGCTGGCGGTCGTCGCCGACGATGCCGAGGCGGGTGTTACCGATGTCGTGCGCGGTGCCGACCTGATCGATTCGACCCCGCGCCAGATCTGGCTGCAACAGTGCCTGGGCGTCGCCATGCCGCGCTATGCCCACCTGCCCGTGGTGACCAATCCGGCCGGTGAGAAATGGTCGAAGCAGACGCTGGCGCCGGCAATCGCGCCTGCAGACGGGGTGGCCCTGCTGGTACGGGCCATGCGCTTTCTCGGACAGTCCGTGCCGGAAGAGGCGGCGGGCCTGAGTCTGCCCGACTTCTGGGCATGGGCCCGCGCCCATTGGTCGATGGCCGCCGTGCCGCGCCGCCGGGCGCTGGTCGGTTGAGCGCCAGTCAGTGTTTGCCGCCGTAGCCGGCGACGCCTATCGCCAGGCGCACCAACTGATAACAGGCCCAGCGCAGCAGGCGTGAATGCCAGTGCAGGCGCCGCCATTCCTCCCGCCGCAGTTCGGCGGTATCCGTCGTCAGGACCTGATGCAGGCTGGCGTGCAGGGCCGCCGCGAAGTCGCTGTCACGGACGACGACATTCGCTTCCTTGGCGAGCAGCAGGCTGAAGGGGTCGATGTTGGATGAACCGACGGTTGCCCATTGACCATCGATCACTGCAACCTTGGCATGCAGGAAGCTGCGCCGGTATTCGAAGACGCGGATGCCGGCCTCGAGCAGGGCGCCGTAGAGCGCCTGCGTGGCGTAGTGCTGCAGGCGGTACTCGACTTTCCCCTGCAGCAATACCGTGATCCGCACGCCGCGGCGTGCGGCATCGAACAGTGTCCGGCGAAAGCGGCGCCCGGGCAGGAAGTAGGCGTTGGCAATGACGATTTCGTCGTTGGCGGCGGCGATCGCATCGAGATAGGCGTCCTCGATCGCCCGGCGATGCCGGATGTTGTCGCGCACGACCAGCGCTGCCTGCTGACCTCCTGCCGGCATGGCCGCGGCGGGCAGGCAGCGACCGATTCGATAGCGGCGGCGGAAGCTGGCCCAGGTGACGATCTCCCACAGGCGGCGCATGCTCCCGCAGACGTCGCTGACCAAAGGGCCCTCGATGCGGACGGCGTAGTCGTAACGCGGCGCCCGCCCACCCGGCTGGTTCATGTCGTCGATGATGTTGATTCCTCCAACGAACGCGATGCGGCCATCGATGCTGGCCAGCTTGCGATGCAGGCGGCGCAGGCGATGGCGGCGCAGGCTGAAACGCGCGAGTTCGCGCCGATAGATCAGCGCCTGCACGCCGCTCGCCAGCAGTTCCGGCTGCAGCGTGTCGGCAAAGGCGGCGGCACCGAAGCCGTCGACCAGTACGCGTACCGCGACGCCGCGCGCTGCCGCACGCTTCAATGCCTCAACGACCGGCCGGCCGCTGGCGTCATCCTCGAAGATGTAGGTTTCGAGCTGGACTTCCTGCGTGGCGCCGTCGATGGCGGCGATCAGCGCGGGAAAGAACTCGGCGCCGCTGTTCAGTAGCGTCAGCCGGTTGCCACCGATGAATTCAACGCCCATGGTCAGCGCCCTGTTTTCAGTCCGCGTTGCGCGTCAGGAGTGCCGACAGGGCCGCGTGGTCCGAGATCTGCGACCACGGTTGCCCGAAATGCACTTCGGCACGCTCGACGGAAAAGCCGCGCACATAGATGCGGTCCAGACGGAAGACGGGGAGCGCCGCCGGGAAGCTGCGGGCCGGTGGTCCGACGGCGCCGCCAAAGACTTCGGTCAGGCCGAGGCGTTCGGTCAGGACGCGGTCGGCGCGGTTGCGCCAGTCATTGAAGTCGCCAGCGATGATCAGCGGCGTGCCGTCCGGCGCAATCTGTTCGAGATATTCCGCCAGCGCCGTCATCTGGCGGATGCGGGAGCGGCCGAACAGCGACAGATGGACACAGACGCTGTGTGCGATCGTGCCGCCGGGCAGGCGGATCTGGCAGTGCAGCAGGCCGCGCCGCTCGAACTGCAGGTGGGTGACGTCCTGGTTGTGCGAATCGACGATCGGGTAGCGGGAGAGGATCGCATTGCCGTGGTGGCCGTGGTCGTAGATGACGTTCTTGCCGTAGGCCGTTGCGTGCCAGACATCCTCGGCGAGGAACTCGTGCTGCGGATCGTCCGGCCAATCGTCGTGGTTGTTCGCGTGATGCAGGTGCAGGCCCTGCACCTCCTGCAGGAAGACGATGTCGGAATCGAGCTGGCGCAGGCGTTCGCGCAGTTCGTGCACCATCATGCGACGGTTGAACTGCGAGAAGCCCTTGTGGATGTTGTAGGTGGTGATGCGAAGCGTGGTGCCGGCGGCGGTATCCATGCGGTCAGGATACCGCGAGCATCCTTTCGAGCGCCAGCTTGGCCAGCACGGCTTCGTGCTCGGGGACGCGGATCGGATTCACCACCTTGCCGTCGGCCAGATTTTCCAGCGTCCACGCGAGATGCTGCGGATCGATGCGCTGCATCGTCGAACACATGCACACCGTCGGCGCCATGAACTGGACCGTCTTGCCTTCCGGTTTCACTTCCTCGGCCAGCCGGTTGACCAGGTTCAGCTCGGTGCCGACGAGCCAGCGGGTGTTCGCTGGCGCTTCCTTGATCGTCTTCACGATGTGCTCGGTCGAACCAACGTGATCGGAATTCGCGCAGACCTCGAAGTTGCATTCCGGATGCGAGATGACGATGCCGCCCGGGTTGGCTTCCCGCCAGCGCTCGATGTGCGAGCGCTGGAACATCTGGTGCACCGAGCAGTGGCCTTTCCACAGCAGGATGGTGGCGTTGCGGATCTGCTCCGGCGTCAGGCCGCCGAATTCCAGATCGGGGTCCCAGACCACCATCTTCTCCATCGGGATGCCGAGGTTGTGGCCGGTCCAGCGGCCGAGGTGCTGATCGGGGAAGAAGAGGATCTTCTCGCGCTGGGCGAAGGCCCACTTGGCGATGGTGCCGGCGTTCGACGAGGTGCAGACGATGCCGCCGCGCTCGCCGCAGAAAGCCTTCAGGTCTGCCGCCGAGTTGATGTAGGTGACCGGTGTGACCAGCGATTCGGCGTTGCCCAGCACTTCGTTCAGTTCGCGCCAGCAGCGCTCGACCTTGGCGAGGTTCGCCATGTCGGCCATCGAGCATCCGGCGGCGAGGTCGGGCAGGATGGCCGTCTGCGTCGGTGCCGACATGATGTCGGCCACTTCCGCCATGAAATGCACGCCGCAGAAGACGATGAATTCCGAGTCGGTCTGCGAGGCCAGGCGTGACAGTTTCAGCGAATCCCCGGTCAGGTCGGCGTGCTGGTACACGTCGGCGCGCTGGTAGTGGTGGCAGAGCAGCACGGCGCGTTTGCCGAGCTTCGCCCGGGCGGTGCGGATACGCTCCTGCGCCGTTTGATCCTGCATCTGGTTGAATTTGTCGAATGCGATGACGGCGGACATGGTGTTGATCTCAGTTGGTCCAGGGAAGGCCGGCCAGTCGCCAGCCTCCGGTCTTGCCGCGCTGGCCGTTGGCGTCCTTATCGCCCTCGAAGCCCTCCAGCACGTTGTAACAGTTGGTCCAGCCATTGGCCGTGGCCAGTGCCGCGGCATGATGCGAACGGACGCCGCTGCGACAGATGAACAGGACGAGCGCCTCATGGTCGACCTGCTGGCGCAACTGGGCGAGGAAGTTGACGTTCATCTGCCCGTTGGGCCAGCCTTGCCACTCGATTTCGACGGCGGCGGGAATGCGGCCGACCCAGACCCATTCGGCGTGTGTCCTGACATCGACGAGGCGGGCGCCTGGTGCCAGCTGCCAGACTTCGTGCGCTTCGCGCGGCGTCAGGGCGCCGGCGTAGTCGAGCCGGGCATCGTCAGCGCGGCTGCGGGCAATTGCAAGGATTTCGGCGAGTCGGCCCATCGGGCGGCGTCCAGGGGTATCGGTCGGGGCGCCAAGTATACCGGCAGAAGCCTTGTCCGGAATGGCGCCCCGCCAAGTTTGTACGCACCTGATTGGTGCGTTTGTGGGCGTTTTTGCACCGATTCGGTGCGCAAAAAAACTCGCGGCCGCCGGCAAGCGCTTGTGGCACAATGCAAGGCCCCACGATGGCCGGGTGGCATGGTTTCTGCTGACATCGTCCCTGCTAATTTTGGCCTCGCACGATTTTGCTTATCTGCCGGCGCGCCCGGCATTCGTTCAGGAGACTTTGCACCATGGCAACCCCGCAAGACGTCATCAAGCTCGTCAAGGAAAGCGACGCCAAGTTCGTCGACTTCCGCTTCACCGATACCCGCGGCAAGGAACAGCACGTCACCGTGCCGATCTCGCACTTCGACGAAGAGAAGTTCGAGACCGGCCACGCCTTCGACGGCTCGTCGATCGCCGGCTGGAAGGGCATCCAGGCTTCCGACATGCTGCTCATGCCGGATCCTGCCACCGCCTATATCGACCCGTTCTTCGACGAGACCACCATCGTCCTGTCCTGCGACGTCGTCGATCCGACCGATGGCCGTGGCTACGACCGTGACCCGCGCTCGATCGCCAAGCGCGCCGAAGCCTACCTGAAGGCCTCGGGCATCGGCGATACCGCCTACTTCGGTCCGGAACCTGAATTCTTCATCTTCGACGGCGTCGAGTGGTCGGTCGACATGTCCGGCTGCTCGCTGAAGATTCACTCCGCCGAAGCGGCCTGGACCTCGGGCGAGAAGAACGAGGGCAATGGTGCCTCGGGCCACCGTCCGACGGTCAAGGGCGGCTACTTCCCCGTCCCGCCGGTCGACAGCCTGCACGACATCCGTTCGGCCATGGTGCTGACCCTCGAGTCGCTGGGCGTGCCGGTCGAAGTGCATCACCACGAAGTGGCCACCGCCGGCCAGTGCGAAATCGGTACCGTGTTCTCGACCCTGGTCAAGCGCGCCGACTGGACCCAGATCCTGAAGTACGTGGTGCACAACGTTGCCCACCAGTACGGCAAGACCGCCACCTTCATGCCGAAGCCGATCGTCGGCGACAACGGTTCGGGCATGCACGTGCACCAGTCGATCTGGAAGGACGGCAAGAACCTGTTCGCAGGCAACGGCTATGCCGGTATGTCGGAAACCGCCCTGTTCTACATCGGCGGCATCATCAAGCACGCCAAGGCCCTGAACGCCATCACCAACCCGGGTACCAACTCGTACAAGCGCCTCGTGCCGCACTACGAAGCTCCGGTCAAGATGGCCTACTCGGCCAAGAACCGTTCGGCCTCGATCCGTATCCCGCACGTCGCCTCCGACAAGGCCCGTCGTATCGAGACCCGCTTCCCGGATCCGATCGCCAACCCGTACCTGTGCTTCGCCGCGCTGCTGATGGCCGGCCTTGACGGTATCCAGAACAAGATCCACCCGGGCGATCCGGCTGACAAGAACCTGTACGACCTGCCGCCGGAAGAAGACAAGCTGATCCCGACCGTGTGCGCCAGCCTCGACGAGGCCCTGGCTGCGCTCGACAAGGATCGCGACTTCCTGACCAAGGGCGGCGTCTTCTCCAGCGACTGGATCGATGCCTACATCGACCTCAAGATGGACGAAGTGAACAAGGTCCGCATGACGACCCACCCGGTCGAGTTCGACATGTACTACAGCTGCTAAGCCTGCGCAGCCACTGAAGGGGCGGGGAGAGTGGAAAGCACTCCCCGCCCTTTTTATTTTCAGGTACTTGTACGCCGTTTTTTGCCCGATGCGTTAAACTCAAAACGAGTAAAAGCATCGATTGGAGGAGCAATGCTCAAGCGCCTTATGACGATTGGCCTGCTTGCGCTGGCGTCGTTGCCGGCCCAGGCGGAGATATTCAAGTGCACGGATGCCGCCGGCCACGTGATGTATTCGAACGTCGCCAGCAAGGGTTGCACCAAGATGAATCTCGAGCCGATCTCGACCATTCCCGCCGCCAGCAAGGCAGCCCCCAAGACGCCGTCGCCGGCGGGCTTTCCGCGCGTCGAGGAAAATACGCAGAAGGCGCGTGACAACGACCGCCGCAAGATCCTCGAGCAGGAGCAGTCGGCCGAGCAGAAGAATCTCGAGGAGGCGAGAAAGAAGCTGGCCGAAGCGGAAGTCGCCTTGCCGCAGGAACGGATGCAGGGAGGCGGGATCAACCAGGCCAAGGTGCAGGAGCGTACGCAGCCGATCCGTGATCAGATCCAGCTGCACGAACGCAATCTCGAAGCCATCCGCAAGGAACTGCAGAACCTGCGCTGAGGTGCCGCTATCGCGGTGCACATGCCTGACCCGTTCGCCCTTCTGCCCGACCTTCCTTCCAACCGTGCTCAATCCCGGCGCATGACCCCGCGCGAACAGGCCCTTCACTATCCCGGGCTGGACATGCTCGCCTCCGCCGTCGTGCTCGTCGACGGCGAATGCAGCATCTGCTACATGAATCCGGCGGCCGAGAACCTCGTCGCCGCCAGCATCAAGACCCTGCGCGGAAAACCCTTGCAGGAGGTGTTGCATTACTCGCACAGCCTGCAGACCGCGCTTGATGAAGCGATCGGCAATCGCTGGGCCTACACCGGCCAGAACGTCGAACTCAAGAAGGCGGACGGCACGTCGCTGCAGGTGAATTGCACCGTGACGCCGGTCGACGTGGCCGATGGCGGTCTGCTCATCGAAATGTGGCCGATCGACCAGCAATTGAAAGCCAGCCGCGAGGAGCGCCTGCTGGAGCAGCAGCAGGCCAACCGCGAACTGATCCGCAATCTGGCGCACGAAATCAAGAATCCGCTCGGAGGTATCCGCGGGGCGGCGCAGCTGCTTGAACACGAGCTGGCCGAACTGGCCAATGCGCCGGCGTTGCGCGAATACACACAGGTCATCATCAAGGAAACGGATCGCCTGCAGGATCTGATGCAACGGCTGCTGACGCCGCAGCGGCCGATGCATCCGGGCTCGGTATCCATTCACGAAGTGCTCGAACGCGTACGCAGCCTGCTGGTCTCGGAGTTCCCGCAGATCCTCAAGGTCCGCCGCGATTACGACACCAGCCTGCCCGACCTTGTCGGCGATCGCGAGCAGCTGATCCAGGCGATCCTCAACATCGCCCGTAATGCCGCACAGGCGATGAACGGCAGCGGCACGATCACGCTGCGCACGCGTGCCATCCGCCAGGTGACGCTGGCCAAGAAGCGCTACCGCCTGGCGCTGGAACTGCAGGTCATCGACGACGGCCCGGGAATTCCGCCCGACATCCTCGAGCGCATGTTCTATCCGCTCGTTTCCGGCCGCGAAGGCGGCTCCGGCCTCGGTCTGACGATTGCCCAGAACTTCGTCCTGCACCATCACGGCACGATCGAGTGCGAGAGCCGGCCGGGACGAACGGTTTTCGTGGTGCGCCTGCCGCTGCAGGCATGAAACTCGCTACAGGTGGTGCATGATCACCTCTTCCGCGAAAAGATAAGACCATGAAACCTGTCTGGATCGTTGACGACGACCGCTCCATCCGCTGGGTGCTGGAAAAGACCCTCGCCCGCGAGCAGATTCCCTTCAAGAGTTTTGCCTCAGCCACCGAGGCACTGGGCATCCTCGATCGCGGTGGCGAAGCGCCGCAGGTGCTGCTGTCGGATATCCGCATGCCCGGCCAGTCAGGCCTGGAGCTGCTCCAGGAAGTGAAGCAGCGCTTCCCGACGCTGCCGGTCATCATCATGACCGCCTACTCCGATCTCGAATCAGCCGTGGCCGCCTTCCAGGGCGGGGCCTTCGAATACCTGCCCAAGCCCTTCGACGTCGACCAGGCGCTGGAACTGATCCGGCGGGCGCTCGATCAGTCTATGCACCAAAGTGGTGCGGACGAAAAAGTCGAGCTGACCCCCGAGATCCTCGGGCAGGCCCCGGCCATGCAGGAAGTCTTCCGTGCCATCGGGCGTCTTTCCCAGTCGCATGCAACGGTAATGATCACTGGCGAATCCGGTTCCGGCAAGGAACTGGTGGCGCGTGCACTGCACCGGCACAGCCCGCGGGCCGACAAGCCCTTTGTCGCGATCAACACGGCGGCGATTCCGAAGGATCTCCTCGAATCCGAACTGTTCGGCCATGAGCGCGGCGCCTTTACCGGCGCCCAGGCGCAGCGGCGGGGCCGCTTCGAGCAGGCCGAGGGTGGCACGCTCTTCCTCGACGAGATCGGCGACATGCCGGCGGAACTGCAGACGCGCCTGCTGCGGGTACTCTCCGACGGCCACTTCTATCGCGTCGGCGGCCACTCGCCGATCAAGGCCAACGTGCGCGTCATCGCAGCAACGCACCAGAATCTCGAAACGCGGGTCAAGGACGGCCTCTTCCGCGAGGACCTCTTCCACCGCCTCAACGTCATCCGCGTCCGCCTGCCGTCATTGCGCGAACGACGCGAGGACATCCCGCTGCTGGCCCGGCACTTCCTCTCGAAAAGCGCGCAGGAACTCGGTGTCGAAACCAAGCGCCTGTCCGAGGCGGCATTGAAATATCTCGTATCGCTCGATTTCCAGGGCAACGTGCGGCAGCTCGAGAATCTCTGTCACTGGCTGACCGTCATGGCACCGGGGCAGACCGTCGAGGTGGCCGACCTGCCACCCGAAATCCGCGAAGGGTCGGCGGCCACGGTCGTGGCTGGCGACTGGGAGGCGGCGCTGGCAGCGGAAGTCGATCGCCAGCTGGCTGCCGGCGGCGGCGAGGTGCACGAACACCTCATGCAGGCTTTCGAGCGCACGCTGATCAACCGTGCGCTGGCCCATACCGGCGGACGTCGCATCGAGGCGGCGACGGCGCTTGGCATCGGCCGCAACACGATCACGCGCAAGATCCAGGAATTGGGTATCGACGGCGGGAAGAGCGGCGAGGATCAGTGATTCTCGTCGGCAGTTTTTATCATTCGCCCGCGGGCAGGATAAGCGAGGCGCGCAGGCCGCCAAGTTGTGCATCAGCCAGTGTCAGTTCGCCCCCATAGAGCCGCGCGAGTTCGTCGACGATTGCCAGCCCGAGTCCCGAGCCCGGCACCTTCTCGTCAGCCCGAACGCCTCGACGGAGGACGTCCTCGCGGCGCGCGGGGGCAATTCCTGCTCCGTCATCGTCGATGTCGATGCGGAGCTGCGAACCTTCGCGGGAAACCTTGATCGCAACCTGCCGGTGTGCCCACTTGCACGCGTTGTCGATCAGGTTGCCCAGCATCTCCTGCAAGTCCTGCATCTCGACGCGAACCGCTGCGTCTGCGGGCAGCTCGCTGAGTTCGATCGTCAGTAGCCGGTCGGCATGCAAGTGCCGCATCGTGCGCACCAGGCCCTCGAGTGCGCCGGATACGATCGTTCGCAAACCCGGCTGGCAAACGGCCGCCGCCGCCTGCGCGCGCGCAAGGTGGTAGTCGATCTGCCGGCGCGCAAGATCGGCCTGCTCGGTAACGAGGTGCGCGAATTCGTCCTGACGCGTTGCTGCGGCATTGGCGATAACGCTCAGCGGCGTCTTCACGGCATGCGCCAGGTTGCCGGCCTGCGAGCGCGCCCGCTCGACGATGCCGGCATTCTGGGCAAGCACGCTGTTGAACTCCTCGACCAGGGGTGCAATCTCGTCCGGATAATCAGTGCCGAGTTGCTGCGCCTCGCCCTTGCGGATATCCGTCAGTTCGCGTCGCAGCCGCCTCAGCGGAGACAGACCAACCCCGACCTGCATCAGCGCTGCGATCGTCAGGCCCACCGCCAGCACGCCGAGCGCAAGCCACAGCGTTCCCTGAAAGCGGGCCACGGGTCCGTTCATCTGCGCCTCGTCAGCTGCGGCGATCAGGCGGAAACGGCGCACTTTCCCATCTGCGGCATCGTCCATGCGGATCGTGCGCTCGACCATCCCGAGCGACTGACCGTCGGGTCCGGCGATGCGGTGTCGATGTACCTCGCCGTCGGCCGGTGCGTCCTGCGGCACGGCGAGCACGCCGTCCCACAGGGAGCGCGAGCGCAGCACGCCGGCTTCGCCGTCGAGGGCATCCACCTGCCAGTAACAACCGGAATACGGGCGGCTCAGGCGTGGGTCGCTGAGCGGCAATGACAGGATCGGTCGTCCGGCGGCATCGAGCGCGAGGTTCGCCGTCAATTGATCAAGATGCGTACGCAGCTCGGCATGGAACTGCTCGGCGACATGGTCGCGGAACAGGTTGCCGAGCGTCCAGCCAGTGATGACGATCGTCACGCTGACCCAGCACAGGGTGCCGACGACGAGCCGGCTGCGCAGTGATGCGCGCCAGGGGCTCACGCCGGAGGGTCCGGTGGCGCAAGGCGGTAGCCGAGGCCACGTACTGTCTCGATCATGTCGGGCGGCAGCTTCTTGCGCAGACGGGCGATGAAGACCTCGACGGTATTCGAATCACGGTCGAAATCCTGTGCATAGATGTGTTCGACGAGATCGCTGCGCGAAATCACTTCGCCGGGGTGGTGCATCAGGTAGGACAGCACGCGATATTCGTGGCTGGTCAGCGAAAGCGCCTGGCCATCGACGGTGGCGCGGCTGTTGCGCGTATCGAGCAGCAGAGGGCCGCAGGCAAGCTCGGCGCTGGCATGGCCACCGGCGCGGCGGATCAGGGCGCGCAGCCGGGCCAGCAGCTCTTCCATGTGGAAAGGCTTGGTCAGGTAGTCGTCGGCGCCGGCATCGATGCCGGCGACCTTCTCGTGCCAGCCGTCGCGTGCGGTGAGGATCAGCACCGGCATCGTGCGGCCGGCGGCACGCCACTTGCGCAGCACCGTAATGCCATCCATGCGCGGCAGCCCCAGGTCGAGGATGACCGCATCGTAGGGTTCGCTATCGCCGAGGAAGTGCGCATCGACGCCATTGTCGGCCCGGTCCGCCACATAGCCGGCGGCTGTGAGCGCTTCGGCAAGCTGGGCCTGGAGTGTCGGTTCGTCCTCGACGATCAGGATCCGCATCAGTCCTTCTCCCCCTGCGGCCCGCGCGGCGGGCGCCCCTTGTGGCCGAGGAGGGTGCCGTCGCGGGCGTCGACCTTCAGCCGGATCAGTGCGCCGCCGCTCTGCAGCAGCTTGATCCTGTAGATCCAGCGCGGCGAATCGTGCTCGCGCTCCAGTTCGACGTCGATCACCTGACCCGGGTAGCTGCGCTCGACGCGCTCGAGGATCGTCCGCAGCGGCAGGATCTCGCCGGCCTCCAGTGCCTGTCGGGCGCGATCGTGATCCTCGTCGGCCATGCCCGCACCGCTGCCTGTCATCAGGAAGGCAGCGCAGAGCAGCGACAGCAGGAAGCTAGCGGGGCGACGGATCATGTCTGGATTTCCGATGCGGTGGGATATCCCTTTTTAGCCTTGCGAAGGTGAACGGGAGGTGAACGCGCGGTTCAGTCAGCGTTCAGTCCCGGCCCGTCATAGTGGCTCCACATCCAGTCGAAAGAGGAGTGCGCCATGAACCCGCTTACTTTATCCCACGTCCTTGCCGCTGTCCTCGCCCTGTCGATTTCCGGGGCGGGCATCGCCGGTCCGCGCGAGGATCAGCTCGCTGCCTATGCCACTGCGGCCAAGGCCGCCAATCCCGCCTTCGCTGGCTTTTCCGCCGCCCGCGGCAAGACCCTGCATACCCAGTCGTTCGGCCTCGGCAAGCCGGATACGCCGGCCTGCACCTCCTGCCACGGCAACGATACGCGCGGCCCCGGCCGTACCCCGGCCGGCAAGGCGGTGGAGGCGATGGCCCTGTCCGTGTCGCCGACGCGCTACGTCGACCCGGCGAAGGTCGAGAAGTGGTTCAAGCGCAACTGCAACGAGGTGCTGGGCCGCGAGTGCAATGCGCAGGAAAAGGGAGACTGGCTGACCTTCATGGCCGGCCAGTGATCGTCAATGTCGAGCACCCGGAACAAGGAGTCCGCCATGAAGCTTCCACTTGATTTTCCGCTGCGCCCGTTCGCACTCGGCCTCGTCGCCGTCGCCTTCTCGGCCGTCCTCTTCGGTCGCGCCCAGGCCGGCGGCAGTCACTATTTCCCGCCGGTGGCCGATCCGCTGGTCAAGGAAGAGTGCGGCAGCTGCCATCTGGCCTTCGCGCCGTCGATGCTGCCGGCCAGTTCCTGGCAACGGATGATGGCCAACCTGAAGGACCACTTCGGCGACGACGCCTCGCTCGAGCCGGACGTCGCGGCGAAGATCGCCGATTACCTGGTGAGCAATGCCGGCGATCGCGGCGGTCAGCGTTACGGCGACAAGCTGCTGCGCGGCGTGTCGGCAGGCAATGCGCCGCTGCGCATCACCGAACTGCCGAAGTGGGTGCGCGAACACCGCAAGGTGCCGGACTGGGAATGGAAGCACAAGGAGGTCCGTACGCGCGCCAACTGCACGGCCTGCCACGTCGATGCGGCCAAGGGCTACTACGACGAATAGCGCTTGCCGGCAGCCCGCCTGAAACCATTAATCCGTGGCCGCCCCGCGGCCAACTGAACGAAGGAGATCATCATGAGACAGACCCGGAACCTGCTGATTCTCGCCATCGGCGCCAGCCTGATCGGCGGCGGCATGACCATGCTGCCGGCCCTCGCGGCCGACAGTCGCGGCGCGCCGGTACAGGCCGAACGCCAGTGGCTCTCGATCGGCGACGTGCACCAGAAACTCGAAGCGGCGGGTTACCGCAACGTCGAGAAGATCGAAAGGGAACACGGCATGTACGAGGCGCGGGCGACCGACCGCAACGGCGCGCGGGTGAAGCTGCGCATCAATCCGCAGACCGGCGAGATCAGCGATCGTGGTGATCGCCATGACGGTGCCCGCAAGCGCGAACACGATGGCGGCGCGAAATCCTCGCCCGACTGCAACAAGCGCCGCTGCCGCGACGATCTGCCGGTAGCGGCTCCTGCGGCAGGTGTTTCGTCGCCGGCCACCTCCACCCGCTGAGGCCCTCATCATGAAAACCCTGCTTGCAGCCCTGATCGCCGCCGTCGGGGTGGTCTGGGGCTGGGATCTGCTCAACACCGTTTCTCCGGCGACGGCGCATCCCCTGTGGATCGCCCGCCAGGAAGCGCTCAACCTGAGCGGCTACCTGGCGATCGCGCTGATGTCGCTGGCCATGCTGCTGGCGACGCGCCCGGCCTGGCTGGAGGCGCCGCTGGGCGGCATGGACCGCGTCTATCGCACGCACAAGTGGGCGGGGATCCTGGGCGTTTCGTTTGCCGCCGTGCACTGGCTCGTCGAAATGGGGGACGACATCCTCAAATCGACCATCGGCCGCGAGGGCCGCCTGCCGAAGGAGAAATTCACCGGCTTCCTCGAAATCGTGCGCGATCTGGCCAAGGACATGGGGGAGTGGGCGATCTACGCACTCCTCTTCATGCTGGCCATCACGCTCTGGAAGCGCTTCCCGTATCGTCCGTGGCGCTTCCTGCACCGTGCCATGCCGGTGCTCTACCTGGCGGTGGCCTTCCATGCCGTCCTGCTGGCGCCGCGCGACTACTGGTCGCAACCGGCCGGTGCCCTGCTCGCGGCACTGATCGCGGCCGGCGTCTTCGGTGCCGTGCGTTCGCTGCTCGGCGGCATCGGGCGCGCCCGTGCGGCCAGCGGTGAGGTCGTGGCGGTCGAACAGGCGGCGGCCGATGTGACCACGGTGCGCTGCCGGCTCGACCGCGGCTGGCGCGGTCATCGCCCCGGACAGTTCGCCTTCGTCACCTTCGATGCACGCGAGGGCGCCCATCCCTTCACCATCGCCAGCGCCGATCACGGCGACGGCATCGTCGGCTTCGAGATCAAGGCGCTCGGCGACTACACCCGCTCGCTCGGATCACGCTTGCGCATCGGCCAGCCGGTGCAGGTCGAGGGGCCGTACGGTTGCTTCGATATCGAGCGCTGCGACCCGCACGCCCGTCAGGTGTGGATCGCCGGCGGCATCGGTGTCACCCCGTTCCTTGCCTGGCTCGAGTCGCTGCAGGCCGATCCGGCGCGGGCGCCGGCCGCCGATCTTCACTATTGCACCCGCGACCGGGAGCGCGACCCGTTCGTGCAGCGCCTCGAAACGCTGTGCTCGACGCTCCCCGGCGTCCACCTGCATGTCCACGGCGCCCGTCAGGGCAACGCGCTGCAGGCTTCGGCGCTGGGCGATGCGAAGGACGCGGAGGTCTGGTTCTGTGGCCCGACCGGCCTCGCCGACGCGCTGCGTGCCGGCCTCGCGCGACTGGGCCGGCGGCCACGCTTCCATCAGGAAGCCTTCGAGATGCGCTGAACCTGCATGAGTTCCACCGGCAGCGATGGGCGTTGCCGGTCTATCCACCCGAAAGGAAATAACACGATGATCCAACGTCACCTGCTGCTCGCTTCCCTCTGTCTCGCGCTCGGCGGTCCGGTGCTGGCTGGCGGCAGCGAACATGCGCACGGGCATGGCCACGGTGCGCCGGCAAAACTGCAGCTCGACGCCGGCAAGAAATGGCCGACCGATGCGCCGTTGCGCCAGGCGATGGGCAACCTCCGCGCGACCATGGCGTCTGCGCTGCCCGACATCCACGAAAAGCGACTGGCCCCGGAGGGTTACGCCGCACTGGCGAAGAAGGTCGAACAGGAGGTCGGCAGCATCGTCGCCAACTGCAAGCTGGACGCGCGGGCCGATGCACAGCTGCATCTGGTCGTCGCCGACCTGCTCGATGGCGCCGACAAGATGGCGGGCAAGAAGAAGCAGGCCAGGGGCGGCAAGCCCCGCGATGGTGCCGTGCAGGTCATCGGCGCCCTCGACAAGTACGCGACCTACTTCGACGACCCGGGCTTCCAGCCGATCGCGCACTGATTCCCCTTGCCATCGACCGCGGCCGGCCTTGCCGGCCGCGCGCGCTTGCGGTTCCCGTACCGATCTGGGCGATAATGCCGCCCATGACTACTGCATTGATCGATCCCGCCCGACTCAAGCCACTGCTTGGCACCCTGGCGCCGCGCTTCGACGTCGATGCGCTGGCCGAAGGCAGTTCGTCTAGCGACCTGCTGCTCGAACGCGCGGCGCGCGGTGCCGGCTCCGGCAGCGTGCTCGTCGTCGACCGGCAGACCGCGGGACGCGGCCGGCGCGGTCGCCACTGGCAGTCCTCGCCCGAGGGCAGCCTGACCTTTTCCCTGCTCTGGCGCTTCGACGGCGGCGTCGAGCGCCTGGCCGGCCTGTCACTCGCTGTCGGTGTTGCGCTGGCGCGCGCCCTGTCCTCGCTGGGCGTCGCGGATGTCCGCCTGAAGTGGCCGAACGACGTGCTGGTCGACGGCCGCAAGCTGGCCGGCATCCTCGTCGAACTTTCCAGCGAGCGGCGCGGCATGGTGGCGGTGATCGGCATCGGTCTCAATCTGGCACAGCCTGGTCCGACGGCAACGCTCGATGTGGCACCCGCTGCGCTCGCCGATGTCCTGCCGGCCGTGCCGGAGCGGCACCTCCTGCTGGCCACGATCCTTGGCGAGCTGGCGCCGGTACTCGACCGCTTCGCTGTGGAAAGTTTCGGCGCGCTGCGTGACGACTGGCAGGCACTGCATGCATGGCAGGAACGGCCGGTCACGGTACTGCGCGATGGTCGCGTCGAACTCGCCGGCACCTGTCTCGGCGCCGACGCCGATGGCGCGCTGTTGATCAGGACGGCCAGCGGCATCGAGCGTTGCCTGTCCGGCGATCTCTCGCTGCGGGAGCCCTGAATGATCGTCGCCATCGATGTCGGCAACAGCCGGATCAAGTGGGGGCTGCACGATGGCCACGCCTGGGCGGCGCGCGGCGTACTGGCGACGGCCGATGTCGCATGGCTGAAGGAGGCTGCCGAGGACTGGCCGGCGGATGCGCTCGTCGTCGTCTGCAATGTCGCCGGTGGCGCCGTGGGCCGTGAGATCGATGCCCTGCTGGCAGACTTGCGGCGCACGGCCGTCCATTTCCACGCAGGATCCGAATGCTGCGACGTGCGCAATGGCTATGCTGCGCCCTCGCAACTGGGGGCGGATCGCTGGGCGGCGCTGGTGGGCGCGCGCGGTGGCTACCGGCAGGATTGCCTCGTCGTCTGCGCCGGCACTGCGACGACGATCGACCGGCTCGATGCTGACGGAAATTTTCTTGGCGGCGTCATCCTGCCCGGTTTCGACCTGATGCGTTCGGCCCTGGCCGGCAATACCGCCCAGTTGCCGCTCGCCGAGGGCGAACTGCGCGAAATGCCGACGAACACGATGGATGCCATCGTCAGTGGCTGCCTCAACGCCCAGCTGGGCGCCATCGAGCGCATGTTCTTGCCGCTGGCCGATCGGCCAGGCGCCTGCTGCCTGGTCACCGGCGGTGCCGCGCCGCGCCTGCTGCCCCATCTGCGGGTCCCGGTGCGCCATGAGGAAAGCCTGATTCTCACGGGTCTGGTACGCTATGCAAATTCACTGATCGCGAAATCCTGATTCCTGATCCGGATACCCGCGAGCTGCCAGGAGGACCGACGTGCTGACCCACTTCATGACTGCGCTGCCTTCGTTCTTCGCCTACTTCGGCGTTGCCATCGTAATGATTGCGGTGTTCCTGCTCATCTATGTGAACGTCACGCCCTATGCAGAAGGCGCCCTGATCCGGGCGGGTAACGTCGCGGCGGCGATCAGTCTTTCCGGCTCGCTGTTCGGCTTCGTCCTGCCGGTGGCCAACGCCATTGCCCACAGCGATACCCTGGCCGACCTCGCTGCCTGGGGTGGTGTCGCCGGTGTCGTGCAGATCCTCGCCTACCTCGCCGTCCGCTTCGGCTTCCCCCAGCTCAACACCGATATTCCTGCCGGCAAGGTGGCGCCGGCGATCTTCCTCGCCGTCGTCTCGGTGAGTGTCGGCCTCATCAACGCCGCCTGCATGAGTTACTGACCGAGATTCAAACAACCAGGAGACAGACATGGCCCTCATGGATTTCATCAAGAAACAGTTTATCGACGTCATCCACTGGACGGAGGAAGGCGACGACGTGCTCGCTTACCGCTATCCGATGCAGGACTTCGAAATCCAGTACGGTGCGCAGCTCACGGTACGCGATTCGCAGATGGCGGTGTTCGTGAACGAGGGCCAGGTCGCCGACGTCTTCGGCCCCGGCATGTACAAGCTGACGACGCAGACCCTGCCGCTGCTCACCAACCTGAAGAACTGGGACAAGCTCTTCGAGTCCCCGTTCAAGTCCGAGGTCTACTTCTTCTCGACCCGCCTGCGGCTCGACCGCAAGTGGGGCACGCCGAACCCGATCACCATCCGTGACAAGGATTTCGGCATGGTGCGCATGCGCGCCTTCGGCATGTACTCGTACAAGCTGAAGGACCCCGGCCTCTTCTACAAGGAAATTTCCGGCACGCGCGAAACCTATCTGGTCGACGACCTCGACGGCCAGTTGCGCAACCTGACGATCGCCGCGATGACCGATCTCTTCGGCGAGTCCGGCGTGCCCTTCATCGACATGGCGGCGAACCAGATGGAGTTCGGCAAGGCGATGAAGGAAAAGCTGGTGCCGGTGTTCGAGCGCTACGGCCTCGAACTCGATGCCTTCGCCGTGCAGAACGTCTCGCTGCCCGAGGAGCTGCAGAAGATCCTCGACACGAAGATCGGCATGAACATGATCGGCGACATGGGCCGCTACACGCAGTACCAGACGGCCAATGCCATCCCGCTGGCAGCACAGAACGAGGGCGGGCTGGCCGGCATCGGCGCTGGACTCGGTGCCGGCGTCGGCATCGGGCAGGCCGTGGCCGGCGCGATGGCCGGGGCCATGACGCCGGGTGCTGCAGCAGCACCAGCGGCGGCTGTTCCCGCAGCAGCAGCGGCGGTTGCAGCGGTCAGTGCCGATGACGTGGTGGCCACGCTCGAGAAGCTGCATGGCCTCGTCGCCAAGGGCATCCTGTCGCAGGCCGAGTTCGATGCCAAGAAAGCGGAGCTGCTCGGCAAACTGAGCTGATCGCAGCGTGACGGGCGGGCGCTGTCGCGCCGTCCGTCCGCTGTCTCCCTGACGCGTGAAAACCGCCTCCTGCCCTTCCTGCGGCGCGCCGGTCGAGTTCAAGTCGACCGCCTCGCTCTACGCGGTCTGCGAGTACTGTCGCAGCACGCTGCTGCGTCACGGCGAGGATCTCGAGAACCTCGGCCGGATGGCCGATCTGCTCGAGGATGCCTCGCTGATCCAGCTCGGCAGCGAAGGCAAGTTCCGCGGCGTGCACTTCGGCGTTATCGGGCGCATCCAGCTCAAGCACGAATCCGGCTTCTGGAACGAGTGGCACATCCTCTTCGACGATGGCCGCAGTGCGTGGCTCTCCGAGGCCGGCGGCGAATACGTCGTCAATGCGCAGGTGGCTGTCGGTGAGGCAATTCCTGCATTCGAGGCGCTGCAGATCGAGGAGGCTGTGACGCTGGCCGGGCGCAGCTTCAAGGTCACCAGCCTCGACAGCGCGCGCTGCATTGCCGGCGAGGGGGAGTTGCCGTTCAAGGTTGACGCCGGCTACGACGTGAATACCGCCGACCTGCGCGGCGGTGACCGCTTCGTGACGATCGACTACAGCGAAACACCGCCGCTCGTCTTCGTCGGCTATCCGGCGCCGTTCAAGGAACTCAATCTCTCGAACCTGCGCGAGCTGCGCGATGCCGCCGTCGGCGGCGTGCCCAACATCAAGGCACAGACTTTCAACTGCCCGCACTGTGCATCGCCGCTGACGATCCATTCGCCGGCAATCGAGAGCATCGGCTGCGAAAGCTGCGGCTCAATCATCGGTGTCGAGAACGAGAAGCTGCGCCTGCTTTCGCGCGCCGCGCAGAAGGTCCATGAAGTGCCGGCGATACCGCTCGGCAGCAAGGGCAAGCTGGCGGGCATCGACTGGGAAGTGATCGGTTTCCTCAAGCGCTCGACGCGTGTCGAGGGTGTCGACTACTTCTGGGGCGAATACCTGCTGCACAACCCCGGCGAAGGTTTTGCCTGGCTGATCGAGGACCAGGGGCACTGGAACTTCGCACGCACGGTCTCGAAGATTCCGTCGGTCGCGCGCGGTCAGCTGAAGTTCAAGCACGAGGGGCTGGAGTACCGCCACTTCAATGCCGGCAAGGCCGAGGTCGAGTACGTCGTCGGCGAGTTCTACTGGCGCGTCTCGGTCGGCGAGACCGTCGACACCGACGATTACATCGCGCCGCCCTTCATGTTCTCGCGCGAGTATTCGCAGAAGGAAGTGAGCTGGTCGCTCGCCGAATACCAGGACGCCGACGAACTGCGCGCCGCGTTCAAGCTGACCATGCCGCTGCCGAAGCCGGTCGGCGTCTATGCCAATCAGGTGAACCCGTGGGAAGACCGGCATCGCGGCGTCTGCCGCCTGTTCTGGAAGATGGCCGGCATCGCGCTGCTGCTGCAGCTCGCCTTCGTCTTCGTGCTGGCGAGCACCCTGCTCAAGCACAAGTTCGTCGCCTCGCCCAGCGCCGGCGAGTCGTCGGTACTGTCGCCGGAGTTCGTGCTCAAGGGCACGGCGCGCACGCTCACGGTGCGCCAC
>WBZP01000250.1_pt2 | contig 26146 bp, 21 predicted proteins | sample 5204301 | NCBI WGS metagenome assembly WBZP01 (sample SAMN12412401, study PRJNA552823) | activated sludge metagenome | isolation source: activated sludge from nitrification reactor of wastewater treatment plant... | place: USA: Pennsylvania | collected 2017 | reverse complement strand
GCGACGCAAGACTTTCCCAGACGGCGACTGCTGCCAAAAGACCCAGCAGAAGTCGCGCAAGCAGGCTCGACACCGTCAGCTACCAAACCTGACACTGGTTCTTGCGGACCATCTTTGCCGTCGGTGCACACTTCCATGCAGAAGCAAACTCCGGCAGGTTCGATAACGGTCCATTGACGCGAAACTCCGCCGGAGAGTGCGGATCGACATTGATGAGTAACCGTGAATACTCGGGTCGGCGACGCTCACACCAGGCTTGCGCCATGCCAAGGAAGAACAACTGCTCGTCGCTGTGCGAGCCCTTTGCCACCGGAGCCGCTGGCCCCTTTTGGACCGCACGGTATGCCAGCAGCGCCAGCTTCAATCCCCCGAGGTCCGCAATGTTCTCGCCAAGCGTCAGTTTGCCGTCGATGTTGGCATCCGGCAGTGGCTTGTAGCTGCTGTACTGGTCGACAACGCACTGTGCCCGCCGATTGAACTCCGTGTTGACCGTCTGAGTCCACCAGTCACGAAGGTTGCCATCAGCATCAAACTGGCGGCCCTCGTCGTCGAAACCGTGAGTGACCTCGTGGCCCATCACCATGCCGATCGCGCCATAGTTGATCGCTCGTGAAACGTTTCGCCCGAACATCGGTGGCTGCAGGATGCCCGCCGGAAATGCCATCTCATTGAACAGCGGCTCGTAGTAGGCATTGACCGTTGGTGGCGTCATCAGCCACTCGTTCTTGTCACGCGGCTTCCCAATCTTGGCCAAGTCTCGCTTGTACTCGAACGACGAGGCAGCCAGCACATTGCCTAGATGAGAGGTCGGATGCGTCTGAAGCGCGTCGTAGCTACGAGGTTTGTCCGGGAATCCAATCTTGTTGGCAATTCGGTGCAGTTTCTCCATGGCCGCCTTGCGTGTCGGCTCGTCCATCCAGCTCAGCGTTTTGACATTCTGCTCCATTGCAGACTCGATGCCGTGGATGATCTCGAGGGCCTTGGCCTTGCCATCGTCGCCGAAGGTCTTGCTCACAAACGAGGTGCCGAGTGCCTCACCCATGGCGTGATCGGCGAACCCAACGCAGCGCTTCCATCGTGGCAGGATCTTGTCGGTGCCGGTGAGCCGCTTACTGTAGAACGCGAATGATTCCTCGACGAACGGCTTGCTCAAGCCCATCGCCGCCGCGTGAAGCTGCTGCCAACGTAAGTACAGCTTGAGATTGTCGATTTTTTCCTCGACGACCAGCTTGTTGAGCTCTTTGAAAAAGTCGGGAGCCGTGACGTTGATCTCTTTGACCGATGGGATCCCGAGAGCAGTGAAGTACGTCTTCCACGCAAAGTTGGGCGCGAGCTTCAGCACACCATCGATATCGACGCGGTGATACAGATTCTTTGGTTCACGCCGCTCGACCCTCGACATGGAGGCCTGCGCCATCCGCTTTTCGATCGCAAAGATCGTCTGGGCCTGTGCCGCCGCTTTGTCCTTGGCGACCCCGGCCAGCACGAGCATGCGCTCAATGTGCCCGAGGTATTCCTTGCGAAGCGACTCGCTCTTTTCGTCGGTCTTGAGGTAGTAATCGCGATCCGGCAATCCAAGCCCGGACTGATCAAGGTTCCCGATGATTTGGTTGGCATTCTTAAAATCCGGCGACGCCGAAAAGTCGAACAGCGGCTTGCCAATGCCCACATGCTGCCGGGCCAGTTCCTTCGCCAGGTCGTCCCCGGTTTTGACCTTATCAATCGGACCCAGCAGCATCGACAATTCGCCCAGTGCCGTCTTTTCGATCGTGGACTCGTCCATGCAAGCCTTGTAGATGTCGCCCAACTTCTTGCTGTTGGCATCGTTTCCAGGCTTGCTCGCAACCTGCTCCAGCAAGTCCTTCAGCACGGTCTGATTGCGCTCGTTGATTTCAGAAAAGCCGCGACTCCAACCAGGACGATCAGCGGGGATTTCGGTCTTTTTGATCCAGCCGCCACAAGCGTACTGATAGAAGTCGTCACAAGGGTTGACCGAGCGGTCAAGAATGCTCTCATCGACACCAGCAGCATTCGGCACAGCCGCCGGAGCCTGCGCACGACTCGTCGATACGGACGAAACAGCAGCGAGAAGAAGCAATGGAGAAAGGACAGACAAGGTCGCTCGGGTCTTTGACATGGCGGGTGATATAGCACCGCTTGCTACATTTTCGCCCCCCCGATTTGTGCGCTCCTCACTGTTCGTGGGAACGGTGAGTGCTCGGCTCGACGGTTGGTTCGGCAGCCACCGCAGGCGCTGGCACCACCCGGGCTTGCGCGAAGACCTCGCGAACCGAGGCCAGCGGACCCAGTAATAAGAACGGACCCACCACCGCCAGGTGATACAGCAGCGCCCCGGCTAGCGCTGTCTCCGCAGGCACTCCCAGCGGCTGCAACACCAACATCACCGTCGCTTCGACGACGCCAAAACCCGCCGGGGTCAGCGGCAGCAACACCGCCAGATTCAGGGCCACGAACAGCAGCAAAATGACATGCAGGGACACCGACACGCCGGCCGACTGCAGGCACAGATACAACATCAACATGTCAAACGCATCGAGCGCCGCCGTCCACAGCAGTCCCGACAACGAGATCCTCGGCAGCGGTGGCAAACGACGCTTGATGGCAGGTACCCTCGACAGCAAAAGCCCCAGTCCAGCCCCTACCCCAAGTAGGCACGCCACGATCACCGCCAATCGCAGGGCAGAGGGCAACGCTCCGATGGTGAGCGCCAACACTCCCCACAGCCCGAGGCTCATACCATCGAGAAGCTTCTCGACGAGCTGTTCGCCCACCAAATCCGTCCCGGCAAAACCGTAGCGCTGCCTCAGCACCAGCAGCCGAAAACCCATCCCCGCTGGAGGCCACAGCACCGTTGCCGCTTGCGCACTCACCAAGTCGACATAGAGACCCAAAAAGCGAGGTGAGCGACCCGCAAGCGACTTGAGTAGCCCCCGAGTTCGCTCGGCACGGGCACCCGCACGGATCGCGACATTGACCAGCGCTGCCAATACCCACAGCGAGATATGGCTGTGCTCAAGTGACTGCGCAAAGGCCCGCAGATCGAGCCGAAGAGACGCCCAGGCGACCAGGCACAGCAGCAGGATTAAAGGGCCAAACCGTCGCACAACCCGCATCATTGCGGCTCCAAATTTGGGCAGTTTGATGCTCACCACGAGGACGAATCGAAGGCCAAACGTTCGTTACTTTGTGTCTTGGATGCAGTCGAGCGGCTCAAAAAGCGCAGAAACAACTGCCGGAGTATCACTACGTTCTAGCTTGCAGTGAAGGGTCGTGCCATCGCCAAAAGAACTTTGGCCGTTCACCGTGATGGAACCGATCGTGGCATCCACTTTCACAAAGCGTAACCCGGACGGCACGACGATCCGAAGCTCGCCATCCCCCGCTGTCTTGGGATTCAGCGAGATGGTCAGCACACGGCGATCGGCATCCCAGCTTTCCTGTTCGAGTAGGAGCAGCGTCTGCCACAGATGATGACTCAGGCTCACCACCTGCGGATGATCGGTCACCGCCCGCAGCAGCCACAGCACGGTGCCGTGCGGAGCAATCCGTAGTGGCATGAGTTCACCCGGTTTCAGCCTCTTGTAGCGCTTCGTCCACAACTCGAACGCGTGGTATTCGCCATCTGGCAGCTCGAACGCTGCCGCACTGACGGTCAGTTCTCGCGGTCCATCGTGCCAGTTCACCAGCGCCCCGAGCGCAGTCAGTGTTCCCGAGCGATCCGACCCCGTGTACACGAAACGCTGCGGTTTTTCCGTCGTAAAAAGACCTAGCGCTCGTGCCGCAACTCCGCTCGGCGGCAGCGTCTGGCGAACAAGCTGCTCTCGTTCTCCAGGCAGCACCCTGAGATCATCGCTGAGCAGCAACATTCCACCCGATAGCGACATCACCGACACCAGCGTCTGCACTTCCGGCAAGGACAAGCTGCTCTTGTCTCGTCTCACGAGCAGGCAGTCGGGGTCGTTCATCCACCACTTCCCATGGAGATGCGCCCGGGTCAGGCAGTTGTGGAGCGCCAGCTCTGCCGATGGGTAGCCGGTGTCATGCGCGATCAAATCCACCATCGGATCGCGCCAGTCCTCTTTGACATCGGGCGAGATCCGCATCGCATCGCAGAACCCAATCGACGGCAGCAGCGGCGCACCACAGCCAAGCAAAAACCGATCGCCAATGGTGTCCCGGATCACCTGCAAGCCCTGACGATAGGCCTCCAGCGGAGACAGAGACGAATCGCGACGACGACCCAGGCGCAGACCGGCAAACAGAAAATCGATCTTGAAATACTCGAAGCCAAGCTCACACAGCGTCGAGAAAACGCGACGAAGCCAAGTCAAGACCTCGGGATGGGTCAGGTCCAGACTGTAGACCTGACCATCGGTGATTCCCCAAAACGGATGATAGCCAAGCCGCCGCAGCTCTCCGTCTTCATCGCGAAGCAACCAGTCGCGATGATTCTTGTAAATATCAGACGAGCGCTGCACAAAAAATGGCGCGAGCCATATGCCGGGGACAAAACCCGCCTGCTTGATCTGCCTGGCCAGCCCACCGAGCCCAGAAGGAAACTTCGCATTGGTGGTTAGCCAGTCACCGACTTTGCGCTGATAACCGTCGTCGAGCTGTACGTACTTGACCGGCAGTTTCTTGTCGAGCAGCGCTGATAGGTTGCTAAGTACGTCCTGCTCGGTGACCCGAGTGTAGTAGTAGTACCAGGAGCACCAGCCACTCGGCACTTGCTCACGCGGCGCTCGCGGCGTCATCTCATCAGCGGTGGCGTCGGTGTAGCGGGCGAGCAGCGCTTGTTCCTCGCGGCCATGCGCAATCAGCAGCTTGTCTCCGACGAATGTTTCGCCCACAGCAATCCGTCGTCCGTCGATGCCCAGACGAGCTTCGAGCCGAACCTCGACATCTCGACACAGTGCAATTTCACCGAGCCCACGACGGGCCGATATGAACCCGAGGAGCAAATGCGAAGGAGGTGGCCCTTGCTCGCTCAGCGTCATCATCCACGGAGACGACAGCCGCTCGGGATTGCCGAAATACTCGGACTCGCTGTGCTGGTTGAAGGCAGCGGCGGTCGGAAACAACGGCTGGCTGGGTCGAAAGCGACTATCGACGGCAAACGATGGCGTAAACGAGCTGTAGCCGGTTCGAAACACTTGCCAGCCCGCACGCGTTCCGATTCCCGCCACAAAGCTGTCTGCCTGGGGATGGGCCACGAGCCGAAACGCGGACAGTACGATCGGCTGCCCACTCTGATTCCGCACCGATTGCCACAGGACAAGGCCTCGCTCACTCAGGTGCGCATGGACAATCCACAGTAGACCCGAGCCGTCCGCCGCTGGATAGCGCAGCTCGAGCGAACCATCGGCTGCCTCGATCCGCGTATACAGCGCCGCTTCGGAGGTCCGGAGCAACGGTCGCCCATCCGCTCCTTCGCCGAGTATTTGGAACGGCCCGAGCAGTGATTGACCACGCATGCGCAGATCAAACCCGTGCGGTCCGAGCAGCAACGTATACGAGTCCGACGAAAGCAGCGTACGCACGGCTTACTCTCCGCTCTGTAACTTCCGGTCGGATAGCTGTCTCAGCCGCTCTTGCACGGCACGCTCGTCCTTGGGAAATAGAAAGACCAGCGACAGCAGCACCGCGCCACAGAGCAGCCACATCAAGTTGGCGATGTGAAACGCGCTCACCCGCCCCAGTCGGGCCGCCATCCCTCCAACGATCCAGGCCCCGAGACCTCGCCCGAGATCGTTACATAAGTTGAAGAAACTAAACGCCGAGCCGCGTCGCTCCGGCGGATTGACGGCGATGAGCATCGTGTTGACGTTTGGTCCAGTCACCGCCGCCAACGTGCCGGTCAACAGAGCAATCAGCAGAGGACCGAGCAGACTCTGACCCGGCCGCACCGGATATTCGATCAAGAGCGCCATCGGAATCACCGCCAGCGTCGTCGTGATAGCACATAAAAGCGGCAGGTTCCGACTCTTACGGTTCATCACTTTTTGCCCCAACAGCCCGCCCACAAAGCCGCCGAAAATAGCCGCCACACCGACCCCCATCACCAGCAGCGTCGCATCAGGAACCGAGAACCCTTTGTCATGCGCGTAGTAATCGTTGAGGTAGACGAAGAACACCCCCCACGGCACCGTCCCTGGCAGTGCTTGCAGCAGGATCAAAAGATTCGTACGCACCGCAAACAGCTTGGGTAGATCCCGCAGGTGGAAGCGCTCCTCATAGGCTTGCCCCGAAGCGAGAAGCTGCGTCAGACCTTCCTCGTGCTGGCCACGCTTCGGCTCGCGAGCGAATAGCGCGAACAGGACGCTCAGCAACAGGCCCGGTAGAGCCACAGCGAAAAACGGCATCCGCCAGCCACTCGACGTCCCGACCATGCCGGACAGGAGCTGCCCGAGACCAATCCCAAGTCCTTGCGCCAGCCCCAGTGTCGCCGTTGCGCTCGCTCGCTTCTGAGGTGGGTAGTAGTCACCGATCAGCGAATAGATCAGCGGGAACGCACCGCCAATCCCGATCCCCGTCAGCGCCCGCGCCCACAACAGTTGGTCGTAGGTCTTCGCCAGCCCAGACCCCAAACACGCGAGCTGGCCGATCACTGCGACGATGGTCAAGAGCCACTTGCGCGACAACTTCGCGCCCAAATCGCCCCGATCGGTCAAATAACCAACCAGTAGTGTCAACACACCACCGAGCATCCAAAACAGCAGGTTTACATCGGCCCCGAGTCGCTGGTCGATTTCCGCCCGCGAGAAGCCAAACTCGGTCCCGATCGCGGTCAGGTTGGGAGCCAGCAGGTTCTGATCGGCAAACAACAGTCCAACGATCAACACGAACAGAATCTGCGTTGTGACCATCCGCGCCGAGCTTCCGATGGGGCCGCCGCTTTGACTCATTCTTGGCACGCTATCATCGAATGAGCGTGGCCTGAAATGGACATTGTCCCCCCCTTGCCCGGGCGTTGAATGGCAGAGCGAAGCCTTGGCATGGCATCGCGCAGCCCGTGCTACGCACGCCCAAGCCTTGCTCATCACATCACGCAGCCCGTGCTACGCACGCCCAAGCCTTGCTCATCGCATCACGCAGCCCGTGCTACGCACGCCCAAGCCTTGGTCATCGCTTCGCGCAGCCCGTGCTACGCACGCCCAAGCCTTGCTCATCGCATCACGCAGCCTTTGCATGGCACACCGCAGCCTTTGCATGGCACGCCGCAGCCTTCGCATGGCACGCCGCAGGCCACCCGGTCGAGCCGAGCAGGCTGTCGTAGACTGGGTTCACTGCTCAGAGAGCTTGAGCCAAAGGAGCGTATTGCCGTGAAACCGTCCGACCTACTCCGCAGCGTCTTGCCGTGGATCACCACGGGCTTGCTCGGCTGCATGCACTTTCATCCCATCGATCGACCGCTCGGCGAAGACATCAACGAGCGGGCGGCCATCATCGACAAAGCCCAACACAGCCGGCTCTCTCGACGAGAGGAGCTGGTCATTACCAAAGTGCTGCTCGCAACTCGTGGCGAGGATCTCACTCGGCTCAAGAGCTTGGTCGAACGCGGCCCCGACCGAGCGACCCTCCACGAGCTGATCTACTACAAAATCTCCGACGATATCTTGCGTCAGGCAATCCTGGCTCACTTTGCCCGCGAGTCTCGCAGTGAACAGCAGCAGCCATCACGTCCGCCCCGCGACAAGGTGCGCGTTCTGTCGGACATCGACGACACCCTGTATCGTTCGCTGTGCGATGAGCGTTATCAGCACAAAGCCATCTTTCCGGGTGTGCTGGAGTTCTTTCGCGCACTCTCAGTCGGCTCACGAGCAAGCAATAACGAAGCCAGCAGCCCCGGAGAAGTCACCTTTTTATCGGCACGCCCTCGTGAGATGGCCAGCCTTAGCTACACAACGACGCTCAACCCAACATTCTCCGCGCACGCGTCGATCATCGCCGGCTACAGCCTGCTGCCCGCCCCACGAGCGTTTTCCGGCATCGGCAACGTCCACGAGGTCCAAGCGTTCGCCAAATTCCGCAACTTCGTACAGTACGCGGCGCTGTACCCCGAGTCAGACTTTGTCTTTATCGGCGACAGCGGCCAAGGCGACATGCTCGGCGGCGAGCTCATGCTGTATCACCAACCCGAGCGACTGCGCGGCGTGTTCATCCATCAGATCTTGACCGATGGCAGCCACGGCATGTTTTGCCCCTATCCGCGCAGCCCCAAGGATCTCGATCACGGCGTCAGCAAGCTGGTCTTCTTTGACACGTACGTTGGTGCCGCCGTCCAAGCTCACGAGTGGGGCCTGATCAGTGATGGTTCGCTCTTTCTCGTCGCGAAGGCCGCCATCGATACCCTGAACCTGCGCGGCCGCGAAATCGTAAGTCCAAGACACCGGAGCCTCGTGATCGGACAATACCGCCGCGATCTGCGTCGTGCCCAAGAGATCCTCAGTAACCATCCCGTCGATACTCAGCGCGAACGCCTCCCCGATTTGCTGTTTGGAGAAGCGCCGTGTGAGGTGCCGATTAGCCTTCACGGATAGCGCACCTCCACCTCGACGTGCCCGGGTTTCGTGATATGGCTTTGAGCCGTGAACGAAGCAGCTCTGCACGAACTTCTGTCGCAGGTCGCAGATGGACAGCTTGCGGTAAAGACGGCGATGGCCCGGCTCTCCAAGCTCCCTTTTGCGGATCTCGGCTTCGCCCGCGTTGACCACCACCGAAGCCTACGCGCCGGTTTTCCCGAGGTTGTGTTCTGTCAAGGCAAGCGACCCGAGCACGTCGTCGACATCTTCAAGGAACTGCTTTCTCACGGCAGTGCCGCCCTCGGAACCCGCGCTAGCCACGAGCATGCCGAAGCAATGCGGCGGGAGTTACCCGAGGTCCACTACGACCCCAGCTCCCGATTGCTGCGATCCCCAAGGGCCAAACTCGAGGGAGAACGTCCCGGTCCGGTACTGGTGGTTTGCGCTGGCACGTCCGATTTGCCCATCGCCGATGAAGCCGCTCTCACCGCTGAGTTTCTCGGATGCCACGTCGAACGGTTGTGTGACGTTGGGGTCGCTGGAATTCATCGCCTGCTTGCCGCCGAAGAGACGCTGCGCAAAGCCCGCATCATCATCGCCGTCGCGGGAATGGAAGGGGCTCTGCCGTCTGCGGTTGCCGGCCTGTCAGGACGTCCCGTGATCGCGGTGCCTACCTCAGTTGGATATGGGGCCAGCTTCTCGGGCATCGCCGCCTTGCTGGGTATGCTGTCGTCGTGCGCCTCGGGAGTGACCGTGGTGAATATCGACAACGGCTTTGGGGCAGGCTACGCAGCGGCCCTCACTTTGCGCTCGGTAACCCATCCGTCGCCCGATCCAGTCCGGAGGCATGAGCCATGAACCCCACGTCCAACGGTAGCGAACTGCGTGGCGCGACCCTCTATTTCGACTGCGCAACCGGGCTCGCGGGCGACATGACGATGGCAGCCCTGCTCGATCTCGGCGTGCCCGAGTCCTTCGTCCGTGAGCAGCTCGCCTTGCTCCCTCTGTCAAACTGGGAATTGCGGATCAGCACCGTCACCAAGCGCGGCCTGGTCGGTAAAAAGGTGGATGTCATCGATCTTGGGGAGCCGTTGCACGCGCACCGACATCACCACCACGGCGACATCGCGCATCACCACCAGCATCGCGATCGTCACGACGCGCCTCACGATCACGACGAGCCGCACCATCACGACGATCGACACCGTCACGACGAACACCACCATCACGAAGATGATCACGAGCACCCACATACTCACTACGCCGAGATTCGTCGCTTGCTCTTGGGTGCGCCGCTGCTCAGCGATGTAAAAGCTCGAGCGCTGCGGATGTTCGATCGGCTGGCCGAGGTTGAGGCCGCCATGCACGGCGTGACCATCTCCGAGGTGATGTTTCACGAGGTCGGTGCTCTTGATTCGATCGTCGATATCGTTGGGGTCGCTGCGGCGCTGAGCTGGCTAACACCGCGTCGAATCGTCTGCCGAACGGTGCCACTCGGCTCCGGTCGCGTCCGAACGGCTCACGGATTGCTCCCGATCCCAGCCCCGGCAACGGCAGCGTTGCTCAAAGGGGCGTTGGTCGAAGCAGGCGATCTCCTCGGTGAACTGACGACACCCACTGGAGCACTCATTGTCGCGACTCACGCCGACAGCTACGGGCCCATGCCGCCGCTGCGTATTGTCGCCACAGGCCATGGCGCGGGCACTCGCGAGTTACCGGATCGGCCGAACATCCTTCGCATCGTCGCCGGACATGAACCGACGGAAACGGTGCAGGCGATGCAGCCGCCTCTCGATGAATCTTGCCTGTGGGAGCTGTCGACCAACATTGACGACATGAATCCACAGCTTCTGCCGCCACTCATCGAATCGCTGTTGGCGCTTGGAGCCCGGGATGCCTGGCTGGTGCCGGTGATCATGAAGAAAGGCCGACCTGGATCGATGCTGCAAGTGCTCAGCGATGAAAATCAGCGGGACGCGATCGTACGCCACATCCTCGCCGAGACGACTTCTCTCGGAGTTCGTTACCACCGAGTGTCGCGAAGCGTGCTTGCTCGCGAGATCGTCACTGTGATGACAAGCTTCGGCCCAGTTGAAGTAAAGCTGGGCCGTGACCCGCTCACTCAGAAAGTGACCAACGTTGCGCCGGAGTTCGAGTCGGTTCGTGCCATCGCCAGCGAACGAGCGAAGCCGCTCAAGCAAATATACGCCGCTGCTCTCGCAGCCGCCGCCCAGCTTTTCGAGCGCTAAAGGCTAATGATCACGACACCGCGTTCGCCGCCTGGGATGTCTCGATCATCGCGTTCCTCGTCGCTGCTATCACGCGGCGGTGGATAATCAGGAATGCGGATCAACGGCTGTTCGCGTCGCCGCTGCTCGTTTTCCTCCCGCTTACGGATTTGTTCGATGATCCAGGGCTCTAACATCGCCCACTTCTTTCAGCCATCGTGGCTGTTAATACCAGTTTGAGTCGCACGTAGCCGACTCGTCAAGGATCGCACCATGACTTCCGAATCACAATCGACGCGACGGGCCATTTGACATGCCAAGTCTACACAAGTACGCTCCCTGCCCTCGCCACCACCATGTCCGGCGCACCCGTTGAGATTATAGCTTTACGAAAGGCCTTCGCATTCGGCGGTCGTCCGATTGAAGTCCTCAAAGGGATTGATCTCTCTATCAAAGCCGGAGAGATGGTCGCCGTGGTCGGAGCGTCGGGAGCGGGAAAATCTACGTTCCTGCATGTGCTCGGAACTTTGGATGTTGTGTCCTCCGGAAAAGTCGTCATTGATGGGGCGGATGTCACGACTTTGGCCCCAACTCCGCTTGCGGCATTTCGCAACCATACGATCGGCTTCGTGTTTCAATTCCATCACCTGCTTCCTGAGTTTTCTGCCGTTGAGAATGCCGCCATGCCGGGCATGATCGCGGGGCTCCAGCGCAGCGTCGCTGAAAAGCGTGCAACCGATCTGCTACAGCGGGTTGGGCTCGGCCATCGCCTTCAACATCGTCCCGGTGAGCTATCGGGTGGTGAACAGCAACGAGTGGCCTTGGCGCGAGCGCTAGTGATGGAGCCACGGCTACTCCTTGCTGATGAGCCGACCGGAAACCTCGACGCACGCACGGGGGCAGCCATCCACGAGCTAGTGGTCGAGCTGAACCGTGAGCGTGGAATGACGATGATCGTCGTCACGCACAACGAAGACCTGGCCGCCCGAATGCCTCGCCGTCTGCATATGGCCGATGGCCGAATCCTCACCGACGATGAATCCCAACGCCGCAGCTCAGCCGCACAGGAAGGTGCAGTTTGAAGCGATCCTACTGGCTACTTCTTGCGTGCCTGCTCGGTGTGATGCTCGGCAGCGTTTCAGCGCGAGCCGACGGTGACATCCCGCTCGGTCGCCGAGTCGAGAAGATCAGCTTTCGAGGCAACGTAAAGGTCGAAGCCGCAGCGATGCAGCGCGCCCTGTCGACCGAAGAGCGCTTTGGCAAAAAGCCGATCGAAGAGGGACAGCCACTCAAACTGGAGACCCTTCAGGACGATCTCAAGACGCTGTGGAAGATGCGCTCGTTCGACGACGTCCGCATCGAATGGGAAGAGGGCGACTCCGGCGGAATCCTGCTCGCCTATGTGGTTCGTGAGAAGCGGTCGGTCCGCAAGATCTATGTCTCTGGCAATAGCGAAGTGGGCCTCGACAAGATCAACGAGGTTCTCGATCTCAAAAAAGACACGATCTTCGACCCGGCCAAGATCAAGCGCAACGTCGAGAAGATCCACGACCTATACGTAGAAAAGGGCTTTTATCTCGCTGACGTAAAGTCCGATATCAAGATCCACTCACCGACGCAGCTTGATGTCTACTTCATCGTTGACGAACACGCCAAGGTCGAGGTCCGCAAGATCACTTTCCTCGGGAACCGTCATGCCACCGATGAGGATCTGCGCGGAGTCATGGCGACCCAGGAAGGCAACTGGCTGTCGTTTTTGACCTCCGCCGGTACCTACAAAGAGGATGCGTTCGAACGCGACGTGCTGCTGCTCACCGCGTTCTATTACGACCACGGCTACGTGACGGTAAAGATCGGCAAGCCCACCGTCGAGATGTCCCCGGACAAACGATTCCTCTATATCTCGATTCCAATTGAGGAAGGCGATATCTACAAACTGGGCAAGCTCGACTTCCAGGGTGAACTTCTCCTCACCAAGGAAGAAATGCTCGCCGGGCTCAAGGTCAAACCGGGTGAACAGTTCAATCGCTCGAAGCTTGGCCAAGACATCCAGAACATCAACAACTTCTACAAAAATCGCGGCTACGCGAACGTCAACGTCACGCCGCTGACCCAGATTGATGCCGACAAGAAGATCGTCGACCTGACCTTCGACCTTCAGCAGGGCAAAAAGGTCTATTTCGAGCGCATCAACGTCCGAGGCAACACCAAGACCCGCGACAAGGTCATCCGTCGTGAACTAAAGATCATCGAAGGCGAGCTGTATTCGGAAGCTCTCGTCGAATTCTCAAAGAATCGAGTGCAAGCGCTCGGCTTCTTTGAAAAAGTCGAGATTTCGACCAAGCGCGGAACCACCGACGAGCGACTAGAGGTCAACATTGAAGTCACGGAGCGCCCGACGGGGACGTTCCAAATCGGTGCAGGTTTCTCCTCGATCGAGAACTTCATTTTTCAGGCCCAGATCGCCCAGAACAACCTGTTCGGTCGTGGCACCACGATGCGTCTGTCTGCACAGGTGTCCTCGTTGCGACAGCTCTTCTCGATCAACTACATCGATCCTTACTTCCTCGACACGAACGTCACGTTCTCATTCTCGGGATATAACCAGCTCCTTTACTACCCGAACTTCAACCGCACGACGCGTGGTGGTGACCTGACCTGGGGCTATCTGTTTGGTGACTATTTCCGACTGCTCGGCACGTACAAGCTCGAGTGGGTTCAGATCGGTCAGAACAGCCAGGGCATGTCGATCTCGGGCTTTGGTCAGGTGCAGTCGATCGCCGGCGGGACACTCGCAAACCTGTATCGTCGGGGCTGGACCTCGTCGGTGCGACTGTGGACGCAGTACGACTCTCGCAACGATCGCATGTTCCCGACGAAGGGCATGTTCCATTTGCTCTCGCTGGAAGTTGCGGATCGATATTTGGCCTCGGAGATCGACTACGTCCGGGTCTCTGGGTATGCACGCTTCTATCGGCCAATCTGGGGACCGTTCATTTTCCGTCTCAATGCCGAAAGCGGTCTGGTCTTCTCTCGTCGAGCGGAAGGTGTCCCCATTTACGAACGCTACTTCCTCGGCGGCATTCAGAGCATCCGCGGCTACCGTCTGTTCTCTCTCGGGCCCCGGATCCAGATTCAGAGCGCGCTCGAGCCGGGCTCGTACCTGATCCCGTTCAACGTCGGTGCCAACTGGCAGATCATCTTGAACAGCGAGATTGAGTTCATGATCATCCCGGCGGTCCAAATCAAAGGCGTGGTGTTCTTTGATATGGGCAATGGCTATAACCTCGAGTCGAAATACTGCACGAGCGCCGCCGCCACGTCGGCACTGCCCGAGGTGTTCAATCCCTGCGTGCAGTTCCCGACATTCCAGAACCTGCGTTACTCGGTAGGCTTCGGCTTCCGCTGGTTCTCGCCGATTGGACCGCTACGCTTTGAATGGGGTATTCCGTTGAATCGACAGACCGGCGAAGACCCGCTGGTCTTCGAGTTCACCATCGGCAACTTCTTTTAATGAATGCGCCATGCAGCGTCGGACGTCTGCTACCTCTGCGCACGTTTTATCCACCAAGAAACAGGAGTCTTACGAGATGTTGAATCGAGCAGTGCGATGGACCTTAGGCATGGGCGTAGCGTGTTCAGTGATGCTGTCGGCTGAGCTGGCGCACGCGCAGCAGAAGATCGCTATCGTCGATATCCGTCGCGCCATCGAAGAAACCACCGAGGGCAAGGCAAGCATCGGTGGTCTGAAAGCAGAGGCCGACCGGAAGCAAAAAGAGCTGCTATCGAAGCAGGATGAGCTTAAGAAGCTCGAGGAAGACTTTCTCAAGCAACAGTCGGTTCTTCAACCAGCCGCTGCCCAGAAGAAGCGGGAAGAGCTTCAGCAGAAGGTGATGCAGCTTCAGGAGGCTCTCCAGCGGGCCCAGCAGGACATCGGTCAGAAGGAAGCCAAAGTCCTCCAACCGCTGCAGGAGAAGGTGATGCGCGCCATCGACGTGCTCGCCAAGCGCGACAACTTCGCCATGGTGCTGCGCAATGACGTGGTGCTGTGGCCGCAGCAAAGCGCGATGGACATCACCAACGAAGTCATCCGCAAGGTCAACGAGATGAAGGCCCCGACCGCCCCAGCAGGCGCAAATCCTGCTCCAGGGAGCAAGTAGCCGTGAGCGATGGACCCGTGTTACCGCTGGATGTGACGGCGATTATGCGGCTTCTGCCGCACCGCTATCCGTTTTTGCTCGTCGATCGGGTCATCGAGTTTTCCGGCGAAAGCTGTCGGGCGATCAAAAACGTGACCATCAACGAGCCTTTCTTCGTAGGTCACTTTCCTGGACACCCAGTGATGCCAGGCGTGCTGATTCTGGAGGCGATGGCTCAAACGGCGGCGGTGCATGCGTGCCTCAAACTGGGCAAGCAAGCCGGCGAGCAAGCCTTCTATTTGGTCAGCATGGACAAAGCACGGTTCCGCAAACCAGTGGTTCCCGGCGATCAGCTCGTGCTGACCACCTCACTGCTGCGTGGTCGTGGGCGAATCTGGAAGTTCCGCGGCGAGGTCCATGTTGCCGGACAGCTCGTTTCAGAAGCCGAGTTCATGGCCACTTTGCCATCCACGCTATCCCAGGAAGCCTCTGCGGATACGGAGTCGGACATCTAGTCGACGGCCCCGACCTGGGACTGCCGCTTTTTCCCCGCTTGGGCAATCATCGCTGGTCATGATGCACCCATCGATTCTGGTACTCGCGGTGCTCGGGCTGTGCGCCTGCAATCCCCGCAAGCCGCTTGCCGTATCGAAGGATCTGGGTCCATCGGTGCAGGTGCTGGACGTGTCGGCCAAGCCACTCATCGGCAATCCCGGGGGCCTAGCCCCTCCGCTGCCGGAGTCCGAGCCGAACGACGATCGTGAACATGCACAGCGCCTCGATCCTCAGAAGGCACTACGCGGCTCGCTGCTCCCACCGACGACCAATGGGGCAGGCCGAGGCGATGATGACTATTATGTTTGGCCGGCTCAGTCCACGCCGCAGACGCTTCGCATCGACGGAAGTGGAGCGCCCGATCTGAGCCTGGAACTGCTCGGTGCAAACGGTGAGTCGCTGGGTCTCATCGACGATCGCGGTCCTGGCGAAGGCGAGCGAGTGTGGGGCTTGACGGTGCGGGCGGGACAACCGCTGTACCTTCGGGTACGTGGTCGCGTCAAACCCGAAGCCGCTCATGAAGCAGCACTCGGCACGTATCAACTGACGGTTTCTGCGACGGCAGCGGCTCCCGATAGTGAGGCTGAACCTAACGATAGCTTGCTGTCCGCAACCCCCATCCTCGGTAGCGATGCCTCGGGTGTGCTATCGACAAAGCGCGACGAAGACTATTTCGTGATGACCTTGCCAGCGGTGCCTGGTCGACGCTCCGCAAGTCCGGGTAGCGGCGAAGGTCTCCGCGAAGCCGCGATTCTGCGGGTCGAACTAAGCACTCCGGCGGTACAACCAGCGCTTCGCGTATTTGTAGAACCAACCATCGGCAACCCGGATGCTGGCACGGCTCCAATCAAGTTGGTTCTCGATCTCTCGGCGAGCAAAGGCAAAGAGGATCTGCGGATACGCAACCTGCCCATTCCAGCGGGTAGCGGTCGGGTCGTCGTTGCAATACGTGGTCAGAACTTCCTACGACCCCCCGGAGAAAGCCGCTACCACCTTCGAATGCTCATCGAATCACCACTCGAAGGCGCCGAAAGCGAACCAAACGACACCTGCGCGCACCAAGCCAACGTCCTTCCCGTTTCGTCCGGCTCCACAGAAATCGCAGGCTTTTTGTGGCCCGGCGATGTCGACTGTTTCCGAATTCCAGCGATGGGCACTTCGACCACGACCTATCTGGCCAAGCTGATCCTGCCCGGTGGTGACTGTAGCGCCACCCTCGATGTGGTCCGCAGCGATGGCAAGCCCGAGGATGGCAAGGCGCGCCCGGATAAGTCCGATCCGGCCAAGCCCAGTGATGGAAAAGTCCCCGAACACACGATCACCACCGCTGGTGACGTCTTGCTTCGAGTGAGCAGCCGCGACCGCCGCACTTGTTTCGAGGCCCCCTACCGGCTCAGTGTCACTACCGTCACAGAGGGAGAAAAGCCGTGACGAGGCTCACTGTGATGTTGCTGCTCGCACTGAGCGGCTGCGGCGCATCCAGTCGGAGCCCAAAACCAGCGCTCATCGGGTTCCTCCAAGACAGCGCGCTCGGCAACATTGACGCCGCTTATCAACGACTGAGCACCGACTTTCGCAAGCGCTGTGACCGGGCATGTTTTGTGCGAGTTCTCGACTCACAACCGGGTCAAAGCCGCCAGCTACTTGATGAGCTGCGTGCCGGAGAGCCCGGTGCCGTCTACTCTGCGGAGGCCAAGTTCACAGATGGCACGTCGCTGCGGCTTGAACGGGATGATGCCAATTCGCGAGCCCAGCCCGTGTCATCGTTCTACTTCGCGGACAATCCACTCGATTTTTACCCGCAGGACACCCCGTCACGGACGCTGCGCTCGTTTGTGCGGGCGTTTTCCAGGCAGCGCTTTGATGTCCTGACTCGCTTCGTGCCCAAGTCTCTTGAAAGCAAGCTGTCCTCCGACGCGCTGAAGCAGCGATTTGCCGCAGAGCCGAAGATCACCGCCCAGGTCGAGTCCCTACGACAGCACCTTGACGAGCCACTGACGCTCGATGGCAACACCGCCCGACTCCCACTCGGCCCTGAGCAAGAAGCAACGCTGATTTTGGAAGACGGTCGCTGGCGGGTTCAGAAGCTCCAATAAGAGCACGCTCAGGCAACTTATGACCTCCACAGACGATCAAATTCCTCTCGTGTTTCGCTATGGCCTGCACCGCGTCCGAGATGCCGTGCGAGTGCTCCCTCAAGCTGCTTGGTCCGTCGAAAGCAACCCGGCACTGTGTGACGGTCAGGACTACGAACTGCTACTCGATGTAGAGCGACTCAACATCGATGCCGCCAGCTTCCGACAGATGGAAGAGGCTGCCCGAGCAACGGGAGGTGATGTCGACGCAGGAGTCCGCAAACAGATCCTCGACACCGTCGACAAGCGAGGCAAAATGCACAATCCCGTCACCGGGTCGGGAGGAATGCTGCTCGGTCGAGTGAGGCACATCGGCAACAAACTATCGCCGTCGCATCACGCGCTACGACCGGGAGACCGGGTAGCGACCTTGGTGTCCCTCTCGCTAACGCCGCTTCAGATCGAGCGAATCCTCAGCGTCAACCTACACGCCCATCAGGTCAGCATCATTGGTTCCGCGATCCTGTTCGACTCGGGCTGCTATGCGCGACTACCACCAACGCTGCCCGAGTCGGTGGCCCTATCTGCTCTCGACGTAGCGGGAGCGGCCCCGCAGGTCGCCCGACTGTGCCACGATCCGCGAGCGAGCAAGCGTGTTCGTCGGGTTCTGGTGCTAGGAGCAGGCGGTAAGTCTGGACTCCTCGTCGGCGCGGCGGCCCGAAAAGCGGGAGCCGAGGTCGTCGTCGGGATTGAGAGCTTTGCCAAAGCGGCTAGCGAGGCGGCGGCGCTGGGAATCTACGATCGCATCCTTCCAGCGGACGCCGCCGATGCGCTGGCCATTGCAGACCTCGCGTGCGCGGACGGTGGCGAATATGACCTGGTGATTAGCTGCGTCAGCGCGCCCCGGGCCGAGATGGCCGCGATCCTGTGCTGTCGTCAAGGCGGCACCATCTACTTCTTTTCGATGGCGACCAGCTTCACCGCCGCTGCGCTCGGGGCCGAGGGAGTCAGCCGCGATATCGACATGCTCATCGGCAACGGCTACTGCCTAGGACATGCCGACGAAACGCTCCAGCTTCTCCAAGAGCACACGCCACTTCGTGAGCTATTTGTTCGTCGCTACGGCTGAGTCGTGGTCTGACCGAGCCGATGCACCATCTCGACCAGCGCTTCGACGTGAGCGGGCGGAATCTCGGGAGTCAGGCCATGGCCCAGATTGAAGATATACCGACGGCGCGGTGCGTCCAGAAGCACCTGCTGCACCCGCTGTTCAAGCTGTGCCAGCGGCCCCAACAAGAGCAGCGGTTCCAGATTTCCTTGAAGGCCCTGCGTCGAAGCCAACATGTGTTGCGCCATCGACAACGGCTGCCGCCAATCCACGGAAATCACGTCTGCGGACAGCTTCCCGACCTGCGGTAGCAGCGCCAGTCCTCCCAGCGGAAAATAGATGAGGGGTACGCCAAGAGGGCGCAGCGCCGTCAACACTTTCTCGACGTACGGTGCGCCGAAGACCGCGTAATCCTCTGCCGACAGGATACCAACCCACGAATCGAACAGTTGGAGAGCCTGCGCCCCCGCCTTCGCCTGCCCGGTCAGGTGCGCGATCAACGAGTCGGTCAGCTTGCCGAGCAGTCGATGCGCCAGCTCCGGCGAGGAGTAGAGAAGCCTTTTGCTACGCACGAAGCTCTTACCGGTCTGTCCCTCGATGGCGTAGGTCAGTAGCGTAAACGGAGCCCCCGCAAAGCCAATCAGCGGCACCACGTCCTGGAGCTCTCGACGAAGGATACGAATCGTCTCCAGCACCTCCGGGAGCACGTCCGGTGTAAGAACCCGCAACGCATCAATCGCAGCCTCATCAGCAAGCGGAGTCAGCCGTGGTCCCTCATCCGTAAACGTCAGCGGCATCCCCATCGCACGGAGCGGCAACAAGATGTCCGAAAACAGGATCGCCGCATCAACGCCCAAACGATGGACCGGCTGGAGCGTGACCTCCACCGCCAGTTCCGGAGTCGTACACAGGGTCAGAAAGTCCCCAGCTCGTCGCCGCGTCGCTTGATACTCCGGCAGGTAACGCCCGGCTTGTCGCATCAGCCAAATCGGAATGGTGTCGACTTGCTCCCCTGCACAAGCGGCCAGGAAGCGGTTCTTGCGGGTCACGGACTTTGCGCTCATCACTCGGCATTATCAAAGAGAGCCACCGCGAGCGCCGCAGAAATTGTCCAAAATCTGCGACACAACACTTACGGCGAATTGCAGCGTCGGAGACCAACTCGCTAACCACGCGACTTTACAGGCTTTTCCGCCGCACAAAGCCCGACAGCCACCGACAGAAAAACACGAAAAATTACAATTTGGTGACAATCGTGACCCGACGGTGTCGCAAAAGTACCGTCATAGCGAGCCCTGGCGCTCGCAGATGGAAATAACCATGTCGATTCTTTCAAGCTTCTTTGCGACGGCACTGGCCTCTTACGATCAGCTCCTGATCATCGCCTACCTCGTCGTATTCCTCGGACTAGCTGTGTACGGCTTCCATCGCTCGCAGCTTGTCTACTTGTACTACCGCTACCGAGATCAACGTCCCGAGCCGCTCGGCCAAATCCGGGATCTGCCGAAGGTGACGGTCCAGCTTCCGCTCTTTAACGAAATGTACGTGGCCCAGCGACTGCTCGACGCGGTGGCCAAAATTCGCTATCCGCGGGACCGCTTCGAGATTCAAGTGCTCGACGACAGCACCGACGAGACCCAAGAGCTGTGCAAGAGCAAAGTCGCGGAGATTGCCGCCCAAGGCATCCAGATCAGCTACGTCCATCGAGTGGATCGCACCGGATTTAAGGCGGGCGCGCTCGAAAACGGACTCAAGACCGCCAAAGGTGAGTTCCTGCTGGTATTCGACGCTGACTTCATCCCCGAGCCCGACGTCTTAGAGCGCACCATCCACTTCTTTTCCGACCCGAAGGTGGCGATGGTCCAGGTTCGCTGGGATCACCTAAATCGTGACTACTCGGCACTCACCGAGGTCCAAGCGCTCATGCTCGATGGACACTTCGTAATCGAGCACACCGCCCGCCATCGCTCGGGTCGCTTCTTCAACTTCAACGGCACCGGTGGAATCTGGCGTCGGCAAGCAATCAGTGACGCGGGTGGCTGGCAGCATGACACGCTCACCGAGGACATGGACCTGTCCTACCGTGCCCAACTCAAGGGCTGGCGCTTTGTGTACCTGCCCGATGTCGTCTCTCCCGCCGAGCTTCCTGTCGAAATGAACAGCTTCAAAAGCCAGCAGTTCCGCTGGGCCAAGGGCTCGATTCAGGTTGCCAAGAAGCTGCTACCAACCATCCTCCGCTCAAATGCGTCGTTTTCGGTCAAGACCGAGGCGTTCTTCCACCTGACGAACAACTTCGCGTATCCACTTCTGCTGCTGCTTTCGCTGCTACTGCTGCCGAACCTGCTCGTCCGTACGACCCACGGCCTGCGCGAGGTTCTACTTATCGATATGCCGCTGTTCTTCGGAACCACTCTATCGGTGGCAGCCTTCTACATCACCAGCCAGCGCGAAATCGACCGGGGTGGCTGGATGCGCACCATCAAGCGCCTGCCCCTCATGATGTCGCTCGGCATTGGGCTGTGCATCAACCAGACCCGCGCTGTGCTCGAAGCCCTGATGCAGCATGATTCAGGGGAGTTCGTCCGTACTCCGAAGCACGGCGTCGTTGCCAAGATCGAGGCATGGCGGACCAAAAAGTACCGCGCTGACAAGACCCTCATTCCGGCGCTCGAGGTTGGCTTTGCAGCCTATTTTGCACTCGCGATCGCACTGGCCATGAAAAACGGTCACTGGATGTCGCTGCCCTTCCTGCTGTTGTTCTTCCTCGGCTACGCCTACGTTGGCGTGCTCAGCCTCGTCCAGACTCGGTAACACCCGCCTCTTGGCGTCGCGAGACGCCGTCCCGCGCCTCTCCCCTGCCTACAATCGAAACCGCCATCCCTCTTGACCTGCTCTTGCCGTCGAGCGACGCTTCCGCATATGAAGTTGCTTGTCCTTGCCGCAGGTTACGCAACCCGTCTTCGACCGCTCACTGACAACCAAGCCAAGCCGCTGCTTCCTGTGGCTGGGCGTCCCATGATCGACCATGTCCTCGACAAGTTTTCGGCCTGCCCGGAAATCGACGCCATCTACGTCGTGACGAACCGTCGTTATGCCCCAAACTTCCAGCGCTGGGCGGATGCACACGGCGGACATTTTGCGGGCAAACAAATCCATGTCGTCGACGATGGCACCAGCAGTAACGAAGATCGTCTCGGTGCCATCGGTGACATCGGCTTCGTCTTGCGCAACCACGCCATCGACGACGATCTAGTGGTGGTGGCGGGCGACAACTTGTTTTCCGGCACCCTCGAAGGCTTCGTTTCAACCGCCAAAGAGCGTGGTGTTCTCGTCGGGGTGTATGACGTCGGCGATCTTGAACAGATCCGCAAGTACAACAACCTCGGACTCGACAGCGCCGGACGCATCACATTCTTCGAGGAAAAACCGACGAAGCCGATTAGTACCGTCACCGCGATCGCGCTCTATCACTACCCACGCGCAGTGCTGCCCATGCTGCATCGCTATCTTGCTGAGGGTAAGAACCCCGATCAACCCGGTCGCCTCGTCGAGTGGCTGTATCCGCAGTTGCCCTGCTACACCTATCCGATCTCGGGCACCTGGCTCGATATCGGCAGCCGAGAAACCTACGACGAAGCGCAGCGCCTGTTCCAAGTCCAAGCGTCGTGAGAGGACTTTGCCGATGATTTCCGCTCGACTCGTTTCCACCGCTCTCATCACAGCCCTATCGCTCACTGGCTGCGCCACCGTCGCCGATGGACCAGAGACCATGCCCGATTTATCGCTACCGCCCAAGTTAGGCCTGGTGCGAATCGGCAGCTCGTCGGTGACCTCCGGGCTCGACACCTTCGAGCAGTCCATGGCGATGGCGCTGTTTTTCGATCCCAACCTGCAAAACGCCGTCTGCACGCGCAGCCAATCTGGCCCGTGCACCACCTATCGCTGCGGTTCTCTGACCGCAATGCCATCGGCAGGCAACATCACCATCAAGGGTGGCAGCGAGGAAGTGGTGCTGCAGCCGAGCCCCGGCGGTGCCTATTCCGAGTACCGCAACACTGCGGCCCTGGTGTTCCAGCGTGGCCAGATGTTATCGATCAATGCCGCCGGTAAGGATGTTCCGGCCTGGCAAACCCAGCTCAGCATTCCCAGCCCGGTGTTTTCGCTCCAGTCGCCTAGTCCAGCCCGCATTGACCTGACCTGGGTGCTCCGCAAGAAACAGGATCTGGTGCTGATGTGGACGCCGCTCGCCGCTGGCAGCACCGTTCGCATCGAGCTATCGCAGGACATGGGCACCAGCCAAGGGTCTCTTGTCGAGTGCGTGTTCGAGGGCAACCAGGGAGCAGGCTCGGTGCCAGCGACGGTGCTGTCGCAGCTTCAAACAACCCAGGGCCAGAACCATGCCGTGGGAATCCTGATCGGACCGGGCACCGAAACGCGGCTCGCGCCGATGGGATGGGATCTGAACGTGATCAGCATCAGCGTAGGCCGCGCTGGAATCGCGACCCTCATCGAGTAGTGGGGAACTATCGAGCAGGTGGGGGACTAGACGCGGGCGAACGCAGCGTCGGGGATTTCAACGGGGCTCTTGTCCTCGCGGGCCAGGATATCAGCCTTGTCGAGGACGCCAGGCAGCACGTTACGCGCAAAGTACTGCGCCGAATATCGCTTGCCCAAGTAGAACGAGTAATCGGGATGGTCCGCAGAAACCTCAGTGAGTTTCTTGCCGGCCAGCACAGCTTGGTCGAGCAGCAGCCACGCAATCGTGTTCTCGGACATCATTTCGAGGAAACGGTTGGCCACGAGCGGAACCAAATCGAGTTGACCGCCGTAGAACCACGATAGCAACCGCATCGTCGTGCCTTGCAGCGCCGCCGTCGTTTCACCGAGCAGCTTGACCTCGGCCCCGATCACGGGATGCTCACTGTGGGCCGTCACAAAGTTCTGCACGTCCGTCAGATACGCTTGCAGGTTCGCGCCGCTCGCCATACCCAGCTTGCGACCGACCAGATCCATGGCCTGGATGTGGTTGGTGCCTTCATAGATCGAGAAAATCTTGGCGTCGCGACAGTACTGCTCGATGCCATAGTCAGCGGTGTAGCCGACACCGCCGAGCGTCTGAATGGCGGTCTCGCAAATGCGGAACGACTGGTCGCTGCCATAGGCTTTCACCAGCGGCGTCAGCAGCTCGACCTGACCGAGGTGATAACTCGCGTTGCCATCTCCGCCGCCGTGCTGGGCCAACGTCGCCCGATCGTTGTGGCTGGCCAGCTTGGCGATCAGCGACCGCAGACCCTCGACGCGGCACTTCATATCGAGCAGCATCCGTCGTACGTCGGGATGCTCGATGATCGGCACTCGCGGCACGGTCGGATCTTTGAAGTTCTTGATCGAACTCCCCTGCTTCCGCTCGCGTGCATAGCGCAGTGCGTTAAGATACGCCGTCGACGCAACCGCCAAGCTCTGAATGCCGACGCCAATACGCGCAAAGTTCATCAGGATAAACATCTGCTTCATGCCCTGATGCTCGCTGGATAGACCGCCGACCAGGTGGCCACGACAGGTGCCGCTCTCACCGAAGTTGAGCACCGCCGTCGATGAGGCCCGAATGCCCATCTTGTGCTCAATACCACCGACGGCGACATCGTTCGGCTCGCCGCTTGTGCCATCCGCTGCCACGCAGTATTTGGGGACGATAAACAGGGACAGACCCTTGGTTCCTGCCGGAGCGTTCTCGGTACGAGCCAGCACCAAATGAATGATGTTCTCCGTCAGGTCGTGATCACCCGCCGAGATAAACATCTTGGTGCCCGTGATCAGGTACGAGCCGTCTGCTTGCTTGACCGCCCGAGTCCGTGCTGAACCGACGTCGGAGCCAGCATGAGGCTCGGTGAGGCACATCGTCCCCGCCCACTGTCCACCGTACAGCTTCGGCAAGAACAACTGCTTCTGCTCATGGGTGCCAAACTTTTCGATCACCTCGGCGGCCCCAATCGAAAGCCCTGGATACATCGCAAACGAGGTATTGGCCCCCGAGACCAGTTCCTCGACCGCCATCCCGAGCAACGTCGGAGCACCTGATCCACCCCACTCCGGGCTCAGCGAAACCTGTCGCAGTCCCGAGTCATACGCACGCTTCCACGCGTCCTTAAAACCCGCCGGGGTCTTGACCTGACCGTTTTCGATGCGGCAGCCCTCGGCATCGCCACTGCTATTGATCGGTCCCACAACCGTCGTTGCGAACTGGTATGCCTCGTCGAGCACCATGTCCACGCCGCTCTCGTCGAAGGTTCCGACAAACGGCGCGCTCTTGAGCAGTTCACCGAGGCCAAACTGCTCAAAGAGAACGAACTGAATCTCTCGGAGGTCGGCAAGATAATGGTTCTGTCCTTGTGCCATGGTCGTTCCTTCCGCGCTGGATACTGATACTATCTAGTCAGATACCTTCACTATCCAATTGCCGCACCGCGTTGTCAATCATCCGGCCACACCACCAAGTAAGATGCGCCTGACATGACCACAGCAGCCAACTCGCGCCGTTCCTCTCTGCGCTCGTCCCACACGCCGGTGGGCGCGCTTCAGGCCATGGAACGTCAGCCCTCTGAATGGACGATTTCCGAAGTTGCCGAGCGCAGCGGCGTCCCGATTGCCACCATCAAATTCTACATCCGCGAAGGGCTGCTGCCTCGTCCACGCACAGCCGGCCGCACCATCGGTCGGTACGATGCGGCGTTCATGGTCCGGCTCGAAGTGATTCGCGAGCTGCGCAACCGCTGGCGGCTGCCTCTGCGCGAGATTGCCGAGCTTCTTACCGAGGCTGGTCCCCTGGCGACGCTCAACGAGATCGAGCTACGGCTCGCCGCTCGCGATCGCCTCGATGAAGCAATCGATCCAACCAACGCTGAACCGCCCATCTCAGAACATCGTCTACAGGAGCGATCGGGACTGCCCAGCTCCGATCTGCACGAAATGACGCGTTATGGCCTGCTCACCCCGATCAAGGTCGCTGGTGCCACGGTCTTTGCCGAGAGAGACGCCCGCATCGCCGAGGTCGTCGGGGCACTGCGCAGCTCTGGTTATAACGATCACCTCGGTTTTGCCATCGGCGATCTCCAGCGCTACGTCGAGGCGCTGCGGGTGCTGGTGGTCCGCGAAGTCGAGCAGTTCGATAGCCCGGCCCTGCGGGGACTCGGTCGCGATGAGATGTTGCGCCTGATCGGTCAGGGCGTAGCGCAAGTAGATGTGCTGCTGGGCCTGCTCCACAAAAAGCTGCTGCTCGCGGCCGTCCACGATCGGCTGGATGCGGCTGCGGGTCGCAGACATCCCGACGGAAAACCTGCTCGCCCGCGCCCGACTCAGCGCCGAAAGGCAACGAAGTAGGAACTGTGGGCAAAAAAAATGCCCCGACGGGCAGCCTAACGCTTGGGGGGGCGAACGCTTCGGCTGAACGGCGGGGCAATTGGGAAGCTATCACAACGAATTGCGCTGGCAACAAAAAAAT
>WBZP01001743.1_pt1 | contig 26158 bp, 26 predicted proteins | sample 5204301 | NCBI WGS metagenome assembly WBZP01 (sample SAMN12412401, study PRJNA552823) | activated sludge metagenome | isolation source: activated sludge from nitrification reactor of wastewater treatment plant... | place: USA: Pennsylvania | collected 2017 | reverse complement strand
CGTTTATCGGTGCTTCGATGCGTGACATGTTGGGCGGTGGGTCAAAATACATCACCTTGACCACGCGCAGGTAATAATAGGCACCTACCAGCGAGAAAAATACAGCGGCAATGGCCAGCCACAGATAGCCGGCGGCAACGACAGCCTGAAGCACCGAGAACTTGGCAAAAAATCCGACAAAGAACGGTATGCCGGCCATGGAGAACATCATCATCATCATCAGTGCGGCAAACCAGGGACTGCGCTTGTTCAGTCCGGCAAAGTCACTGATTTCATCCGATTCGAAACCGGCACGGGAAAGAAGAAGGATCATTCCGAAAGTGCCGGCGCTGGTCAGAACATAGGTAACCACATAAAACATCGATGAACTGTAGGCATTGAGAGCAAAACGCGCATCGCCACCCACGACGCCGGTCACCAGGCCAAGCAGCATGAAGCCCATGTGCGAGATGGCCGAATACGCCAGCATGCGCTTAAGATTGGTTTGCGCGATGGCGGCGAAATTTCCGACGCCCATCGACAACACCGAGAGGATCAGCAACATCGTTTGCCAGTCCTGCGATGCGACAAGCAGTCCGTTGACCAGCATGCGGATGACAATCGCAAACGCGGCGAGCTTGGGGGCACTGGCGATGAACAGCGTAACTGCGGTCGGCGCACCGTGGTAAACGTCCGGAATCCACATGTGAAACGGAACCACACCCAGCTTGAAGGCAATACCTGAAACCAGGAAGACGATGCCAAATCCCAGTATGGCTTTATTGGCCTGTCCGCTGAACAGGCTCTCGGAAACTGCCGAAATTTCAAGTGATCCGGTGGCACCGTAGATCATCGACATGCCGTAGAGCAGCAAACCGGAAGCCAGCGCGCCCAGAACAAAGTACTTCATCGCCGCCTCGGTCGCCGGGATCGAATCGCGATTCAGTGCCACCAGGGCGTAGAGGGATAAAGACAACAATTCGATACCGATATAAACCGTCAGGAAGTGATTCGCGGAGATCATCACCATCATACCCAGCGTGGCGAACAAGGTCAGCGAATAAAACTCGCCTTTGGCCATCTGTGGGCGGTCCTGGAGGTAAGCGCGGGAGTAGAACAGGACGACCATCACCGTGAGATAAAGCAGAACCTTGAGCAGATCACCCATCAGGTCGCCAACGTACATGTTGCTGAAGGTGTACAGAATTTCCCCGGTGCTCATCGAATACGTGACGATTGCCGCCCCGGCCAGCGTAAACTGCGTAAGCACAAAGGTTACCGTACGTCTTTTGTCCTTGACGAACAGGTCGACGATCAGGATCAGGCAGGCCATTGCCAGGACGAAGACTTCTGCGCCGGCCAGGCGCAGGTCGGGCAATACAATTTGCATTTCGGCAAGCGTCATAGCGGATACCAATTAGAGGATCTTGCTTACGGCAACGTGACGCAGCAGCTCATTGACCGAGCTGTGCATGACTTCCGTGAAAGGCTGCGGGTAAATGCCCATGCCCAGCGCCCCAGCGGCGAGCAGAGCCAGAACAAAAAATTCACGGGCGCTGATATCGGTCAGTTCAGCCACGTGGTGGTTGGCCACCGCGCCGAAGACCACGCGTTTATACATCCACAACGTATAGGCCGCGCCGACGATCATCGTTGTAGCCGCGGCAAACGCCACCCAGAAGTTGAACTTGACCGACGCCAGAATGACCATGAACTCGCCAACGAAGCCCGAAGTTGCCGGCAGCCCGGCATTGGCCATGGCGAAGAGCATGAAGAAGGCGGCAAACTTTGGCATGGTATTGACCACGCCGCCATAATCGGCAATCTGGCGCGAATGCACCCGGTCATACATGACGCCGATGCAGTAGAACATGGCGCCGGCAATGAAACCGTGCGAAACCATCTGCACCAGCGCTCCTTCAAGACCGAGCGAGCTGAAGATGAAGAAACCAAGCGTCACAAAACCCATGTGGGCGATCGACGAATAGGCCACCAGTTTCTTCATGTCTTCCTGAACCAGCGCCACCAGGCCGATATAGATGATGGCAATCAGTGAAAGGCCGATGATCAGTCCGGAAAGCTCATGCGAGGCATCGGGGGCGATTGGCAGTGAAAAGCGCAGGAAGCCGTAAGCGCCGAGTTTCAGGGCAATCGCGGCCAGCACGATCGAACCGCCGGTCGGCGCCTCGACGTGGGCATCCGGCAACCACGTATGCACAGGCCACATCGGCACCTTGACGGCGAAGGCCACCAGGAAAGCCAGGAAGATCCACATCTGCGGAACCATGGCAATGGGCATCTGCTGCCAATCGAGAATCGAGAAACTGCCGCCCGATTGGACGAAAAGATAGATCAGCGAAATCAGGAAAAGCAGCGAACCCATCAGCGTAAACAGGAAAAACTTGAACGCGGCATAGACGCGATTCGGGCCGCCCCAAACGCCGATAATCAGATACAGCGGGATCAGCGAGGCTTCAAAGAACACATAGAAGAGCATGCCGTCGAGCGACGCGAAGATGCCATTCAACAGCCCCGACATGATCAGAAAAGCGGCGTTGTACTGGGCCACCTTGTTTTCGATAATCTTCCAGCCGGCGAGAACGACGATGACGGTAATGAAGCTGTTGAGCATCACGAACAGCATTGAAATGCCATCGACGCCCAGATGGTAGTTGATATTGAAACGCGGAATCCACGACGACAGCTCGACAAACTGCATCGCCGGGGTTGTTGTGTCGAAGCCGGTATACAACGGCAAGGTGACGAGCAAGCCGGCAACCGCCCCGAGCAAAGCTAACATTCGCGCCAGCGGCGAGTTGCGATCCGATCCGGTAGCCAGCACGACCAAGCCGGACACGATCGGAACCCAGATGGCAAGTGAAAGAAGCGGCAAACCTGACATATCGTTCCCAGTCTCTTAATACAGTTCAGGCGCGCAGGAGCCAGAAGGTGAGTAGCGCGCAAACACCAAAAATCATCGTGAAGGCGTAGTGGTAGATGTGTCCCGACTGGAAAAAGCGAACCATCGTTGAGACCCAGCCAACCAGCCGCACAGCACCACCGACGACCAGCCCGTCGATGAATCCGACATCGCCGCCTTTCCAGAGTCCTTTGCCAAACAGTCGTGCGCCACCGGCAAAAACCACCTCGTTGAACTTGTCGAAGTAGAACTTGTTTTCGAGCAGGGTGTATAGCGGACCGCTCGCCGTCTTGATGGCCGCCGGGATGGACGGTCGCTTGAGGTAGAAGAACCACGACAGCACGACGCCCGCCAAGGCCAGCCAGAACACCGGCGAGCTGACAGAGTGCAGAGCCATGGAAAAGGCACCATGGAATTCATGCGTAAGCTCTTCCATCACCGGATGCGCCTCAGCATTGACGAAGATCGACTCCTTGAAATAATCGCCAAACAACATCGGTTCGATGGTCAAGTAGCCGATGACAACCGAAGGAATCGCCAGCAATACCAAGGGCAGGGTCACCACCCAGGGTGTCTCGTGCGGTTTCTGGCCGGGCGCCAAGCCGTGATGCTCTTCGTGCGCATCGTCGGCATGGTGATCGTCGTCTGCGCCATGCGCATCCTGCTGGTCATGACTGTCGTGCGAAGCATGGGCCACATGCGCCACTTCATGCGGCTTGCCGAAACGCTCCTCGCCGTGGAACACCAGAAAATACATGCGGAAGGAATAGAAAGCGGTGATGAACACGCCGGCCATCACCGAGAAGTAGGCAAAACCTGAGCCGGCGATATGCGACATGGCAACGGCTTCAATGATTGAATCTTTCGAATAGAATCCGGCAAAGAATGGTGTGCCGATCAGCGCCAGCGAGCCAATCAAGGAAGTCAGCCAGGTGACCGGCATGTACTTGCGCAAGCCGCCCATGTTGCGGATGTCCTGATCGTGGTGCATGCCGATGATCACCGAGCCGGCACCCAGGAACAGCAAGGCCTTGAAGAAGGCATGGGTCATCAGATGGAAAATGGCGACCGAATAAGCGGAAACGCCGAGCGCCACCGTCATGTAGCCGAGCTGCGAAAGAGTCGAGTAGGCCACCACACGCTTGATGTCGTTCTGGATGATCCCGAGAAAACCCATCGACAGCGCCGTTATCGAGCCAATGACCACGACGAAGGACAGCGCCGTATCGGAAAGTTCGAACAGCGGCGACATGCGCGCCACCATGAATATGCCCGCAGTGACCATCGTTGCCGCATGGATCAGTGCCGAGATCGGCGTCGGGCCTTCCATCGAATCCGGCAGCCAGACGTGCAGCGGAACCTGCGCCGATTTACCCATCGCTCCGATGAACAGCAGGATGCAAATGGCGCTCATCAGGGAAACGGTGCCGCCCTTGCAACCTTCATAGAGCGTTAGAGTTGCATCCGCCAGCGAGGGCGCGTGCTCAAAGACCGTCTTGTAATCGAGCGAACCGAAATGCGCCAGAACCAGACCGATGCCAAGAATGAAACCAAAGTCGCCGACGCGATTGACCAGAAAGGCCTTCATGTTGGCCAGAATCGCCGTCGGTCGGGTGTACCAGAAGCCGATCAGCAAGTAGGAAACCAGCCCGACCGCTTCCCAACCAAAGAACAACTGCATGAAATTGTTGCTCATGACCAGCATCAGCATCGAGAAGGTGAACAACGCAATGTAGCTGAAGAAGCGGTTGTATCCGGGGTCGTCCTGCATATAGCCGATGGTGTAGATATGGACCATCAGCGAGACGAAGGTCACGACCAGCATCATCGTCACCGTCAGTTGGTCGATCAGAAAGCCGACTTCGAACCGGTAATCTCCGGAGGTCAGCCACGTATAGACCGGCCCGTTGAACGTGTTGCCGGCCATGACATCCTTGAAGATGACAAACGACGCGACAAAGGCGATCGCCACGCCTGAAATGGCGGCGGTATGTGCCACCCAGCGCGGAATCACGCGGCACAAGAGGCCGGCGATGGCGGCCCCGACAAGAGGAGCCAGCGGAACCAGCAGGTAGAGGTTTTGCATTTCCATGGTCAACCCTTCAGGCTGTCCAGATCATCCACGTGGATGGTCTTCAGGTTACGGAACAGCACCACGAGAATCGCCAGACCGATCGCCGATTCGGCGGCAGCCACGGTCAATATAAAAAAGACGAAAACTTGCCCGGCAAGATCCTGCATGTAATGCGAAAACGCGATGAAATTCATGTTCACCGCGAGTAGCATCAACTCGATCGACATCAGAATGATGATCAGATTCTTCCGGTTAAGAAAGATACCGACGATGCTGATGGCGAACAGAATCGCGCCGAGTATCAAAAAATGGGACAGTGTAAGCAATTTGCCTCCCTGGTTCCTTCTTCATGCGATGGCGACAAGCACCACCATGTCGTATTCCTTGATCCCGGATGGCCAAGCACCCGAAATCAATGTGCAACCGTTCTGCGACAACCCGACTTCATTCGCGCTTTTCGGCCGGCATTTGCAACACGCGAACGCGATCCTTGGCTTTGACGAAAACCTGCTGCGACGGGCTGACCGATTTGCTCATCCTCTTGCCGCGTAATGTCAGCGCCGTGGCAGCGACAATCGCCACCAGGAGAATGACGGACGCCAGCTCGAATGGATAAACATATTCGGTGAACAACAGCCGTGCGATGGCCTGGACGTTGCTGAAAGTGGCCTCCGCCTGCGGAACATTGTTCTCGAACAAATTGAAATAGTTCCCCCAAAGCACCAGGCTCATTTCTGCGACCATCAGCAAGGCGATGATCGAACCCAGCGGCAGGTAGCTCCAGAAACCCTCGCGCAAACGGTCCAGATTGATGTCGAGCATCATTACGACAAACAGGAAGAGAACCATGACCGCACCGACATAAACCAGCACCAGCGCTATGGCCAGGAATTCCGCCTGCAGGAGAATCCATATGCCGCTCGCACTGAAAAAAGCCAGAATAAGATGCAACGCGGCATGAACGGGGTTGCGCAGGGTCACGACACGCAGACTGGCGTAAACCAGAATCGTCGAGAAGAAGTAAAAAACGAAGGTCTTGAATTCCATCGTGTCGGCGCCCGTTAGCGGTATTTCGAGTCAAGTTCGCGGTCGGCGGCGATCTCTGATTCATAGCGATCGCCATTGGCCAGCAACATTGGCTTGGTATAGTAAAGATCTCCGCGCTTTTCGCCGTGGTACTCGAAAACGCGCGTCTCGACAATTGCATCGACCGGACAGGCTTCTTCACAAAACCCGCAGAAGATGCACTTGCTCAGGTCAATGTCGTAACGCGTCGTGCGGCGCGATTTTTGTCCATTCGCATCCTCCCGCTCCGCCGATTCGATGACGATGGCCATGGCCGGACAGACCGCCTCGCAAAGCTTGCAGGCGATGCAGCGCTCCTCGCCGTTCGGGTAGCGGCGCAAGGCATGGAGACCGCGGAAACGGAAGCTCTGCGGTGTCTTCTCGTCGGGATACTGGACGGTGATCTTGCGGGCGAACATATAACGCCCGGTCACCGACATGCCCTTGAACAACTCCCTGAGCAGGAGGCTGTTGAAAATCTCTTTCATTGAACCCATGACTGGCCTCTCACTTCCAAATGTTCCACGGCGACATCATCCAGCAACCGACAACCACCAGCCAGATGAGACACACAGGTATGAACACTTTCCAGCCAAGACGCATGATCTGGTCGTAGCGATAACGCGGGAAGGTGGCGCGAATCCAGAAGAAGAAGAAAATGATGGCGGATATTTTTGCGAACAACCAGAAGATACTGTCCGGCAAGAAACCAACGGGCGACAACCAGCCGCCGAGGAACAGGAGTGAGGTCAAAGTCGAACACAAGAGCATCGCCGAGTATTCGGCAAGAGAGAACACGGCGAACGCCATCCCCGAATAGTCGACGTGAAAACCGACGATCTCGGATTCGCCTTCAGCCATGTCGAAGGGAGCACGGTTTGTTTCAGCGACACAGGAAACCAGATACACAACAAACATCGGCAACAGTGACAACCAGTTCCATGACAGGAAACCCAGGCCCATTTCGGCAAAACGGCCCTGCCCCTGGCCGGTGACGATATCGCCCAGATTAAGGCTGTTGGAGACCATCAGCACGACCACCAACGCCAAGCCCATCGAGATTTCATAGGAAATCAACTGCGCAGCGGAACGCATTCCCCCCAGGAATGCATACTTGGAGTTGGACGACCACCCGGCAAGGATGATGCCGTAAACGCCCAGCGAGGAAATTGCCATAATGTAAAGCAGACTGGCATTGACATTGGCCAGCACCAGCGTGGGGTTGAAGGGTATGACCGCCCAGGCCATCAGTGCCGGAGCAAAGGCAAACGCCGGCGCAAGCAGGAATACGTTTCTGTCGGCGCCGGTCGGAATCACTACCTCCTTGAGCATCAGCTTGAGGCCATCGGCAATCGGCTGAATCAGACCCCAGGGTCCGACACGGTTCGGGCCAATCCGCACCTGCATCCAGCCGATGATCTTGCGTTCCCAGAATGTCACATAGGCAACAACCAGGAGCAGCGGCGCAATGATGAGCATGACCTTGATCACCGTCCACACCACCGTCAGAATATTCGGCCAGGCCGCACCGAAGATATCGTGGCCCAGGCTCATCAGCCAGTTCAGATAGGGAATCGTAAAGCCTGGCAACAGTTGCTGTAGGGTATCAATCATCATGCACGCTCCACGCTGATCGCACCAAACATGTCACCCAGCGCAGCGGTCGATACGTGTGCCGCTGCGACACGAACACAACCCGCAGGCACGGTCTCATCCAACCTGGCCGTCAAGAGCGCCTCACCCGGCTCTTGTCTGACGCGCACCGAATCACCATCGACCACACCCGCCTGCGCCAGAGCAGTCGCGCACATACGCGCCGCTGGCGCAGCCGCGTCATGGGTCTGCTGCAGGGAGGCAGCACGACGCACCAGAGGGTCCGTAAAGTAAATCGGCACATCGGCAATGCGCTGCAGCTTGTTGCCAGCGTTGCCGGTCAACGCCAAGCCGCCAATGCCATTAAGTCCACTATCCAGGCCATCAACAAATTGCTGGTCTGGAGCAAGAATCTCGTCACGTACCTGTTCGCTGGATTCATAATCGAAGCCGGGCAGCGCAAGCATATTCCCCAGAACGCGCAGGACCTTCCAGCCGGGACGGGAATCACCCAGCGGTCGACAAACACCGTATGTTCCCTGCACACGACCCTCAGTATTCACATACGAACCCGAGGTCTCGGTAAAAGGGGTAACCGGCAACAGCACGTCGGCGTAATCAAGGGCTGCTTCGTGCCTGAATGGAGTCAGCATCACAACAAGCTCAGCCTGCTTGAGTGCTGAAACCGCCAGTTGCGGGTTGTGGCAATCAAGTTCGGGTTCGACGCCAAACAGGACATAGGCCTTGCGCGGTTGCGCGAACATTTCGTAGGCATTAAGAGCCGTCGGGAGAGCCTTGGCAACATAGCCTCCGACACTGTTTGCGCCTTCGCCGAGAAAACCGAAGCTGGCTCCGGTAAGCCTAGCGAGTTCGTACGCCAGCGCATGAAGCTGGGTTGCTTGCATGCTTTGCTCAGCAACATTACCGAGGAAGATGGCATGCTTCTCGCCTGCCAGCAGGCTTTCAGCAATGGCTGTACTTGCTGCACTGGGCTCGACGGATTCGAGGCCCGCCGGTGGTGTGGCGTTCTTGAGCTGAGCCGTAGCTTTTACAATGCCGGCCAGTGCGAGCGACAATTCGGCCGGCGGCACGGTAATGCGCGCATGCAGCTTGATCAGGGGATCATCATCGGTGACAGAAACAAGACTGACTTTGCCCGATTTCTTGGCCAGTTGGCGCAGCCGTTGGGCAAATAGCGGATGATCTTTGCGCAGAAAGCTCCCAAGCACCAGCGCTGCGTCAAGGTCATCGATCTGCGCAAGTCTGAGGCCGAGCCAGGGTATGCCGGCTAATTGGCTATCACCCGAAAAATCGCGGCGACGCGGACGAAAATCAACGCTGCCCGAACCCAGACCACGCGTCAATTTCTGCAACAGAAAGAGTTCTTCAAGCGTTGCGCAAGGCGCCGCCAGCGAGGCGATCTGCTCGCCGCCGTGCTGCTTGGCGATGTCTTCGAGCGCGTGCGAAACGTAGTCCAGCGCGACATTCCATTCGACTTCACGCAAGGTGCCGTCGACGCGGATCATCGGTTTTTGCAATCGGTCGGCAGAATTTGCGGCTTCATACGAAAACCGATCCTTGTCGGAAATCCAGCACTCGTTGACTTCCTCATTTTCGCGCGGCAAGACGCGCATCACGCGATCGCCCTTGACCTGCACCGTCAGGTTGGAACCAATGCTGTCGTGCGGGCTGACCGACTTGCGACGCGACAGTTCCCAACTGCGTGCGGAGTAGCGGAAAGGCTTGGAAGTCAATGCGCCGACCGGACACAGATCGATCATGTTACCGGACAATTCGGAATCCACTGTGCGCCCGACAAAGGTTTGAATTTCCGAATGCATATTGCGGTTGGCCATGCCAAGTTCCATGACGCCGGCAATTTCCTGACCAAACCGGACGCAACGCGTGCAATGAATGCAACGCGCCATTTCCTGCATTGAGACGAGCGGACCAATGTCCTTATGAAAAACGACGCGCTTGGCTTCCTGGTAACGCGATGCGCTACCGCCATAACCCACTGCCAGATCCTGCAATTGACACTCGCCGCCCTGGTCACAGATCGGGCAATCCAGCGGGTGATTGATCAGCAGAAACTCCATTACGCCCTTTTGAGCATTGACGGCCAGTTCCGAGTGGGTAAATACCTTCATCCCACTGGTCACCGGCGTGGCGCAAGCGGGCATGGGCTTTGGCGCTTTTTCGACCTGAACCAGGCACATCCGGCAGTTGGCGGCGATCGAGAGTTTCTTGTGGTAGCAAAAGTGCGGAATATACGCGCCGACGAGTTGGGCAGCATCCATGATGGTGCCGCCTGCGGGCACTTGAACCTGTTTGCCGTCGATTTCAATATCTAGCATAGCGCTGCCTTAAACCGTTGCTTTGAAGAAGCCGCTTCCCGCGCGCTGAACAGCAGGCGGAACCAGGCACTTCTTGTGTTCGATGTGGTAAGCAAACTCGTCGCGGAAATGCTTGACGAAGCTCTGCACTGGCATCGATGCCGCATCACCGAGGGCACAAATGGTCCGGCCCATGATGTTGGCCGTGATGCTGCTGAGCAAATCCAGGTCTTCGGGGCGTCCCTGACCGTTCTCGATGCGATGGACAATCTTGTAGAGCCAGTTGGTGCCTTCGCGACACGGGGTACATTGCCCGCAGGACTCTTCGTAGTAGAAGTAGGAAAGCCGCTCGAGGGCCTTGACCATGCAGGTCGTCTCATCCATGACGATTACCGCGCCGGACCCGAGCATGGAACCCGCCTTGCTGATGGAATCGTAGTCCATCGTGCATTCCATCATCATTTCGCCGGGCACCACCGGAGACGATGAACCGCCCGGGATGCACCCCTTGAGCTGCCGTCCGCCACGCATGCCGCCGGCCATTTCGAGCAGCGTCGAGAATGGCGTACCCAGTGGAATTTCGTAATTTCCCGGCTTGTTAACATGACCGGAAATCGAAAACAGTTTGGTGCCTCCGTTGTTGGCCTTGCCGGCCTCAAGATAGGCCTCGCCGCCCAGGTTGATGATGAACGGAATGGCGCCAAAGGTCTCGGTATTGTTGATCGTCGTCGGCTTGCCGTAGAGGCCGAAGGAAGCCGGAAATGGCGGTTTGAAACGCGGCTGGCCCTTCTTGCCCTCGATCGATTCGAGCAAGGCGGTTTCTTCGCCGCAAATGTAGGCGCCGTAGCCATGATGGGCAAAAAGCTCGAAATCGAAGCCCGAGCCCAGAATGTTCTTGCCCAGCAGGCCGGCCGCGCTGGCCTCGTCCAACGCCTCTTCAAATCTTGTGTAGATATCCCAGATCTCGCCATGGATATAGTTGTAACCCCGCGTTGCGCCCATGGCATAGGCAGCGATCGCCATGCCTTCAATGACCGAATGCGGGTTGTAACGCAGGATGTCGCGGTCCTTGAAGGTTCCGGGTTCACCCTCATCGGAATTGCAGACAACGTACTTGTCGCCCGGAAAGGCCCGCGGCATGAAGCTCCACTTCAAGCCGGTCGGGAAACCGGCACCGCCCCGTCCGCGCAGTACGGATTTCTTGACTTCACCGATCACCTGGTCCTGCGGTATTTTCTCGGCGAGAATTTTTTTCAACGCCGAATAGCCACCGCGCTTGACGTAGCCATCCAGCCGCCAAGCGCTATCGCTTTCATAGTCAAGGCCGACGGTGAGCATCGGATTAATTGCGCCGAGGATCGCCATTATTCGAGCTCCGCCAGCAGTTTGTCGATTTGGTCCGGCTGCATGTAGCTGCACATGCGGCGGTTATTAACCAGCATTACAGGCGCATCGCCGCAAGCGCCCATGCACTCGCCTTCCTTCAGCGTAAACTTTCCATCGGCGGTCGTTTCATTGAAACCCACGCCCAGCTTGTTCTTGAGATACTCGCCGGCATCGACGCCGCCGGACAACATGCAAGGCAGGTTGGTGCAGACGGTCAGCTTGTATTTTCCCACCGCTGCCAGGTCGTACATGCTGTAGAAGCTGGCCACTTCGTAGGCCGCCATCGGCGCCATGCCAAGGTAGTCGGCAACAAACTCGATCGCCTCGTTGGACAGCCGGCCCTGTTCTTCCTGGGCAATGGCCAGCGCCGCCATCACGGCAGACTGTTTCTGCTCTGCCGGATACTTGGCGATCTCCCGATCGATTCTCTTCAAGGATTCTGTAGTCAGCATCAGCGGTCAATCTCGCCAAAAACGATGTCAATTGTTCCGACCATAGTCACCACGTCGGCAATCATGTGGCCACGCGTCAATTCGTTCATCGCCGACAGATGGACGTAACCCGGCGAACGAATCTTCAGGCGGTATGGTTTGTTCGCGCCATCCGAAATCGCGTAGATGCCAAACTCACCCTTCGGGTGCTCAACGGCCGAGTACACCTGGCCCTCGGGGACGTGAATGCCCTCGGTGCACAATTTGAAGTGGTGGATCAACTCCTCCATGTTCGATTTCATGTCCGCACGCGGCGGCGGCGCCACTTTGTGATTATCGGTAATCACCGGACCCGGGTTGACGCGCAACCAGTCGATGCATTGCTTGATGATGCGGTTCGACTGGCGCATTTCCTCGACGCGAACGAGATAACGGTCATAACTGTCACCGGTGACGCCAACCGGAATATCGAAATCGAGGCGGTCATACACTTCGTAGGACTGTTTCTTGCGCAAATCCCAGGCGATGCCTGAACCGCGGAGCATCGGTCCCGTGAAACCCAATTGCATGGCGCGCTCGGGAGAAACGATGCCGACATTGACCAGGCGCTGTTTCCAGATCCGGTTATCGGTCAGCAAAGTTTCATATTCGTCGAGGATTTTCGGGAAGCGGCTGACAAAATCCCCGAGAAAATCCAGCAGAGAGCCACTGCGCACTTCATTGATCTTCTTGACCTCAGCCGCGCTCTTCCACTTCGACTCGCGATACTGTGGCATGCGGTCCGGCAGGTCGCGATAGACCCCGCCAGGCCGGTAATAGGCGGCATGCATCCGGGCGCCTGACACGGCTTCGTAGCAATCGACGAGATCTTCACGCTCGCGGAAGGCATAAAGCACCATGGTCATCGCGCCGACATCCAGGCCGTGCGCACCAATCCACAGCAGATGGTTCAGAATTCGCGTTATTTCGTCATACATCACGCGAATGTACTGGGCGCGGATCGGCACTTCGATGCCGAGCAGGCGTTCGATGGCCATGCAGTAGGCGTGTTCGTTGCACATCATCGACATGTAATCGAGGCGATCCATGTACGGAACGGATTGCACCCAAGTCTTGGTTTCTGCCAGTTTTTCAGTCGCACGGTGCAACAATCCAATGTGTGGATCGGCCCGCACGACGACTTCACCGTCGAGTTCAAGCACCATGCGCAATACACCGTGCGCCGCCGGATGCTGCGGGCCAAAGTTCAGCGTGTAGTTCTGGATATCAGGCATTTTCCACGTCCCCGTAGCCCTCTTCCCGGACAATTCTCGGCGTCACCTCGCGCGGCTCGATCGTCACGGGCTGATAAATAACGCGCTGTTGGTCAGGGTCATAGCGCATCTCGACGTAACCGGATATCGGAAAGTCCTTGCGGAAAGGATGTCCGATGAATCCATAGTCGGTCAGTATCCGCCGCAAGTCGTTATGCCCAGGAAACACGATGCCGAACAGATCGAAGGCTTCGCGTTCAAACCAGTTAACCGAATTCCAGATCGAGGTGATCGAAGGAATCGAGGGGAAATCATCGTCGGGCGCGAAACAGCGAACGCGAACGCGCCAGTTGTGCGCAATCGAGATCAGGTGACTGACCGCAGCGAAACGCTTTCCATCCCATGCGCCATTCTTATAGGTGGAATAGTCGACCCCGCAGAGATCCATCAACTCTTCGAAACGCAGCTCGGGTTCGTCGCGCAATGCCATCATCACATCGAAATAATTGCCCACGTCGACATTGATGGTGATTTCGCCAAAAGCCACCTCCAGGGCACCGATTCGATCTCCGAGGTGCTCTTGCAGGTTTTGGCTTAGCGCTTCAAGCTTGGCGGACATTGGGGATACTCCGGGCTTCTCGGTCGGTTTAGCGGGCAATGGTGCTGGTACGGCGGATCTTGTTCTGCAACTGGATCAGGCCGTAAATCAGCGCCTCGGCGGTTGGCGGACAACCGGGTACATAGATATCGACCGGCACGATGCGGTCGCACCCACGGACCACCGAATATGCATAATGGTAATAGCCGCCGCCGTTGGCACAGGAACCCATGGAAATCACCCAGCGTGGCTCGGCCATCTGGTCGTAAACCTTGCGCATCGCCGGAGCCATCTTGTTGGTCAGCGTTCCGGCAACGATCATCACGTCCGACTGTCGCGGGCTGGGGCGAAATACGATGCCAAAACGATCCAGGTCGTAGCGCGAACAACCGGCATGAATCATTTCGATCGCGCAGCAGGCCAGACCGAAGCTCATCGGCCACATCGAGCCTGTCCGCATGTAGTTGATCAGCTTATCCGCTGTCGTGGTGATAAAGCCTTCCTGGAGAATGCCCTCAATACCCATTGTTCACTCCCAATCCAGCGCACCCTTAGCCCAGGCATAAACATAGCCGACGACCAGAATGAGGATAAAAACCAGCATTTCGATAAAACCGAACAGCTTGACCGAATCGGTTAGGACGATTTCCTTGAAGATTGACGCCCATGGCACCAAGAAAGCCACTTCGAGGTCAAACAGGATAAACAGGATGGAGATCAGGTAATAGCGCACATCGAACTTCATGCGCGCGTCCTCGAAAGCCTCGAAGCCGCATTCGTAGGGGGAAAGTTTTTCGCTATCGGGGCGATGGGGTCCTACGATCATGCCGGTAATGACCGGCGCGAAACCAAAAACGATTCCAATCAGGATGAATACAAGAACCGGGAAATAGTTTTCCAGCATGATCCGCCACACTATCGCTTACATTTTGAACAGAGTTGCCCGTTTCGGACAACTCCACTTGGTGCCGACGATGAGACTCGAACTCATACGACCGAAGTCACTACCCCCTCAAGATAGCGTGTCTACCAATTTCACCACGTCGGCACTGCTATAGTCAGACGGCGATAACCTGAACGAGGGAAAGCTGCCCCGCCGTTTTCATACAGTCAAATTACTGCGGAATATCCTTTGCCTTCGAGCCAGCATTCACCGGGCTTCCAGCCTTGTCCGCACCCGCCGCAACCGGTTCCGGAACAGCCTGTGATCTTACCGCATCCTGCATCACACTGCCAGTCGTTTTTGGCTTGTTGGAGGCGATATAAGCCAACGAAAGGCTGGTCACGAAAAAAACCGTGGCCAGCACCGCCGTCGTCCGGCTGAGGAAGTTGGCCGACCCCGTGGCACCGAACAGGCTGCCCGAAGCGCCGCTACCGAATGCGGCACCCATGTCAGCACCTTTGCCGTGTTGAACCAGGACAAGGCCGATGACACCGATCGCCGCCAGTATGTGAATCACCAGAACCGTCGAAAACAGATAGTCCATAATGTCGCTTTATTGAGCCGCTGCGCGACAAATCGCCAGAAAATCGGCAGCAACCAAAGCCGCGCCGCCAATCAGGCCGCCATCGATATCGGGCATTCCAAAGAGTTCGACCGCGTTGTTTGGCTTTACGCTGCCGCCGTAAAGGATTTGCAGGCCTTCGGCCACCTTGGCATCGGCACGCGCAATCTGCGCACGAATGGCGGCGTGCACTTCCTGTGCCTGCTCGGAAGTTGCCGTGCGACCGGTACCAATGGCCCATACCGGTTCATAGGCGACAACAGCGCCAGAAAACGCCGCAACACCCGCCCGCTTGAGCACGGCGTCCATCTGCGCCGAAACCACCGCGACGGTTTGCCCGGCCTCACGCTGATCCAGCGTTTCACCGACACACAATACCGGACACAAACCGGCCGCCAATGCCGCAGCAAACTTCTCGGCTACCAGGGCGTCTGACTCACCGTAAATGGCGCGACGTTCGGAATGGCCGACGAGCACATAACGACAGGCAAAATCCTGCAGCATGGCCGCACTGACTTCGCCGGTGAAAGCGCCCTGTGGCTGCTCGCTCATATTCTGGGCGCCCCAAGCGACAGTCGTTCCGGTCAATACGGACTGTGCTTGCGCCAGGTAGGGAAAAGGAACGCAAACCGCCGCCGACATTCCACGCATCCCGGCCACGCCGGCAACGACGTCCTTGAGCAGTTGCAAGTTCGTTTTCAGCCCACCATGCATTTTCCAATTGCCTGCAACCAGTTTTTGACGCATCGCACACCCCCGGGGAAAAAGTGGCGATTATAGTCAGACAGAGGCAATGCGGTCAATCATCGGGGCAATCGCGATCGTTTTTGCCAAACGAGCAAGGCCACCTCCGCAGTCGTTCAAGATCAAGCAGTTACCGGTTGACCGACGTGCGCCCTCTCGCAGGTTCGATTGATCCCTTCCGGCCGGATCGCTGGCAGCAGCGTGAGACACGGTTCATCCAATTCGCGCATGGTCGCCTGGTCGATGCTTCAGGCGCGATGCAGCCCTTGAGCCGTGCTGTGGATCGCCTCGAAGTTGTCGCTCTCGCACCTGGCTGTACTCTTCATCGCATAGCTCCAGCAAGTCACCCTGTCCTAGGGCATGTTCCCAATTGACCGCTGGATTGACCAAAAACGCACAGCAAGCAGACACGTACGATCAACTCTTGACCGCTCTCTTGACGCTGCGCGTTGATCTTCGCGGGATCTCGGCCGCACGAGTGCGCTTGGATGACGCTCGGGTCCGTCGTTGCGGATTGGCAAGACCATTGCCGGAAGAAATGCCGTGCTCGCCAACGGCGCCGAACACCTCTCGTGACGCCGCTTGACTGACGGCAACCGCGGCCGGGTGCTGCATGCGACGCTCGGTGGTTATCGCATAAAGCTGCTCGATGATGGATTCGATGCGGCCAACTACCCTGACGTCGTATTGCCGGCACACATAGTCGGCGATCGCGGTCGGCGCCAAGAACAGCCCGACACCGCCTTGTCCGAAGGCTTTGAGCAGCGCACTGTCGTCGAATTCGCCGACTATCCGGGGACGCACGCGCTGTGCTTCGAACCACCGTTCGAGTCCCGGGCGAACCGCCACCTCTTCGCCTGGCAGGAGAAATGGCGCGTTATCGAGCAGTGCGGGGAATGTCCCCTTGAGCCCTTGCACGAGTGCTTCGGCTCCGAAAACTGTGACGTCGCTCGATCCCAGCAGGTGGTTGTAGGCGCGGACCTTTAGGTCAGTGGGCATCGCGCGATCGGCGATTACCATGTCGAGGCGATGCACGGAAAGATCAGCGAGCAGGGACACAAGGCGCCCTTCCCTGCAAGACAGGCGCACCGCCACCTCCATGCGCAGGGCCGGCTCCACGACTCGATAGGTCACTGACTTCGGTACCGAGTCCGCAACGCCGATTCGAAACGGGAGCACGGTCCTCGATCCCTGGTCACGAACGACGGCGAGTAGTTCGTCTTCAAGGCTAAAGATCTCGTCCGCGTAACTGACGATGCGGCGGCCAATATCGGTCATTTCCAGGCCACGCCCGACGCGGCGGAGAAGTCCGATTCCGAGAGCGTCTTCCAACTCGGCCAATTGACTACTGATCGACTGCGGAGTCACGTGCAATTGGGCGCTCGCGCGGGCGATGCTGCCGGATTTGGCGACCGCCCAGAAGTAGCGCAGGTGCTTGAAATTGATCGTTGCCATAATTTTCCCATAATCAGCCAAATCCTGATCCTGAGTTAATTATATTCGATTTGTTAGATGTGTCATGGTTACCTAGAATTGCCTCCACATCACCGCCCTATCAACGTTCAGGAGACAACATCGTGCAAATCAATATCCAGACACGGGGTTTCAGACTCACCGAGGGACTACGCACTCAGGCCGAGAGCAGAGTGCGGCTCGCGCTCGGATCGAGCAGCGGCCAGGTACGCAGCGTCGTCATGCGCCTTGCGGACGAAAACGGCCCGCGTGGCGGTGTGGACAAGCGCTGCACGATCCGGGCGAACGTAGCCGGGTGCCCTCCCGTGATCATCGTGCACCAAGAAGCTGACCTCCAGGTCGCAATCGATCGTGCCGCCGATCGCGCTGCGCGCGCGGTGTCACGCCGACTGGAAAAGGGTTCTGGGGCGCACCACGACGCGGCTTCGCCTGCGAACGGGAGCCTTGACACCGAATCGTTGAGTCGCTGACAAGGAAATCGAACGTGGAAACTGTCGGAACTTGGTGGATGTGGGCCGGCTTTGCCGGGATTGTCCTGTTGATGCTTGCCATCGACCTGTTCGTGGTGGGCGGTGGCAAGCAGCATCGTGTCTCCATGCGCGAAGCGGCAGCCTGGTCCGGGATCTGGGTCGGCGTGTCGTTCGCTTTTGCGGGCGTTTTGTGGTGGTATCTCGACGGCGCCGCGGGACGCACCTTCGCCAATGAAACTGCGCTCAAGTTTGTCACCGGCTACCTGATCGAAAAGTCCCTAGCGGTCGACAACGTGTTCGTCTGGCTGATGCTGTTTTCGTTCTTCGCCGTTCCGTTCGAACTGCAGAAACGCGTGCTGATCTACGGTGTGCTCGGCGCGATCGTGATGCGCACCATCATGATCTTCGCCGGCGTCTGGCTGATCGCGAAGTTTCACTGGCTGCTCTACGTCTTTGGCGCATTCCTGCTGATTACCGGCATCAAGATGTGGTGGTTCGCGGAAGAAAAACCTGATCTTGCCAAGAACCCGGTCGTGAAATGGATCCGCGGTCACATGAATGTGACGAACGAGCTGCAGGGCGAGCGCTTCTTCGTGATGAAGGAACAAAGCGGCAACCTGGTGCGCTACGCGACCCCGCTCTTCCTGGTGCTGGTTCTGGTCGAGATCACCGACCTGATCTTCGCGGTCGATTCGATCCCGGCGATCTTCGCGATCACCACCGACCCCTTCATCGTGCTGACATCCAATGTTTTCGCGATTCTCGGTCTGCGCGCCATGTATTTCCTGCTCGCCGACATGGCGGACCGCTTCTCATTGCTGAAGTACGGCCTCGCGGTCGTGCTGATGTTCGTTGGCGTCAAGATGATGCTGATCGATGTCTTCAAGATTCCGGTGCTGATTTCGCTGGGGGCTGTGGCGACGATCATCGCCACCTCGATCATTCTCTCCCTGCGCAAAGACGCGCGAGAACGCTTAGCCACTCCGGCTACGGACGCCCCCGGCACTTGACCTGAAAGACGATCATGGAAAAGAAAACGGAATTTTCGATCTGGTACTTTGCCTGCGCCATGCTCGCCGTGCTTCTTCTGCACAACGCGTGGGTCGGCGCCCGCAGCACCGCCCCGATTCCGTACAGCGAATTCCAGACCTTGGTCAAGGAAGGCAAGATCGCGGATATCGCCATCACCGATAACCAAATCCATGGCACGTTCAAGGCACCCGTCGACGGCAAGTCGCGTTTCGTGACGACGCGTGTCGAGCCGGCGCTCGCGCAGGATCTTGCTCAATACGACGTGAAATTCACCGGTATCGTCGAGAGCACTTTTCTACGCGACCTGCTTGGCTGGGTTGTTCCAGCGGTGGTGTTCGTGGGGATCTGGATCTTCGTCATGCGCCGCTTTGCCGACAAGATGGGTGGAGGTGGTTTCATGAATATCGGCAAGAGCAAGGCCAAGATCTATGTCGAAACCGACACCAAGGTTGATTTTGCCGATGTCGCCGGTGTCGAGGAAGCAAAGGACGAGCTGAAAGAGATCGTCGGTTTCCTCAAGGATCCGCAGCACTTCGGCCGTCTCGGCGGACGCGCGCCCAAAGGCGTGCTGCTGGTCGGCCCGCCGGGCACGGGCAAGACGCTGCTCGCGCGCGCCGTCGCCGGCGAGGCCGGAGTGCCCTTCTTCTCCATCTCGGGATCCGAGTTCGTCGAGATGTTCGTCGGGGTCGGTGCCGCCCGAGTCCGCGACCTGTTCGAGCAGGCACGGGCTAAGGCCCCGGCAATCATTTTCATCGACGAGCTAGATGCCTTGGGCCGCGCCCGCTCGGCGGGCGGTGCGCTCGGCGGCCACGACGAGAAGGAGCAGACCCTGAATCAGCTGCTCGTCGAGCTCGACGGCTTTGACTCGTCCAAAGGTCTCGTGTTGCTCGCCGCGACGAATCGTCCAGAAGTGCTCGATCCGGCGCTACTGCGCGCCGGGCGCTTCGACCGTCAGGTCGTCGTCGACCGACCCGACAAGACCGGCCGCATCGCGATACTTGGCGTCCACATGAAGAAGATCACACTGGGCGCCGGTCTCGATGCAGCCAAAATAGCGGACCTTACACCGGGCTTCACCGGTGCAGAACTAGCCAACCTGTGCAATGAAGCGGCACTCGCCGCCACCCGCCGCAAAGGCGATGCGGTGACGCTCGATGATTTTACCGTGGCAATCGAGCGCATTGTCGCTGGCCTGGAGAAGAAAAATCGCGTGCTGTCGGTCAAGGAACGCGAATTCGTCGCACACCACGAGATGGGCCACGCACTGGCGGCGATGACTCTCCCGGGATCCGACCCGGTGCACAAGGTTTCGATCATCCCGCGCGGTGTGGCAGCGCTGGGGTACACGATTCAGCGCCCGACCGAGGAACGCTATCTGATGACACTCGCCGAACTGGAAAGCCGCATGATGGTGCTACTGGGTGGTCGGGCCGCTGAGGAACTGGTCTTCGGCCACTTTTCGACTGGCGCCGCCGACGATCTGCAGCAGTTGACCGCTATCGCCCGCGCGATCGTGACCCGTTACGGGATGCACGGAGAACTGGGCCACGTCGTGTACGAAAAGGAACGGCAGAGCTTTCTTGGCCAGGTCGCACCAAGCTTCGGCGACAAGCCTTACAGCGAGGCGACGGCACGCGAGATCGATCTGGCCGTGCGCGACATTGTGGGCGGCATGTACCGGCGAACACTCGAACTGTTGCATGCCAGAGAGTCCCTGCTGCGTGAATCGGCGGCGAAGCTCTTGGAGCGTGAGACGCTCGGGGAAGCCGATCTCGAGCGCATCCGCGCGGTCGCGGCGGCACCCGCGCATCCTCTATCCAAAGTGGCCTGAGACTACCGTGGAACTTGCCCTGCAAGCAGCCATGCCCTGGCGGCAACGGCTTAAAGTCCGGCTCGAAATGCCGACCGTCCAGCGCAGCCTGATCGCATTGATAGTGGTCAATGCCGTGATACTCGGGCTGGAAACGAGCTCGGCGATAATGGCGAGCTGGGGGCCCTGGCTGATCGGGGCCGACAAGGCAATTCTCGCCGCTTTTGTCGTCGAGATCGCACTTCGCCTCACCGCACATCGGCTCTCGTTCTTTCGCGATCCGTGGAACGTTTTCGACTTCGCAGTCGTCGCAGTCGCGCTGATTCCCGCGGCGGGGTCATTCGCCGTGCTGCGCGCTTTGCGCGTGCTGCGAGTGTTGCGATTGATCACGCTGGTGCCAAGCATGAAGCGCGTTGTCGGCGGGCTGCTATCTGCACTGCCGGGGCTCGGCTCGGTCACCGCGATTATGGGCATCATCTTCTACGTTACGGCAGTCGTTGCCACCAGGCTCTTTGGCGCCGACTTCCCGCAGTGGTTCGGCACGCTCGGCGACAGCGCCTTCACGCTGTTCCAGATCATGACGCTGGAGAGCTGGGCAATGGGAATCGCGCGGCCGGTCATGGAAGTGTTTCCGTTCGCCTGGGTCTTCTTCCTGCTGTTCATTCTGGCCTCGACCTTCACCCTGCTGAACCTGTTCATTGCCGTAATCGTAAACGCCATCCAGCAGGAACATGGCGGCGAGGACAAGCCACCGGCAGGCAACGAGATCGCGCAGCTCCGGCTTGATATCGCCGCCCTGCGCAATGACCTCCAAAGCGTTCGCGCATCGGAACCCGGTGCAAGGAGGATAGGATGAATCGCTAAGACGCGTTGAGAACCTGCACCGGAAACCCGGCCAATGGCCACCGAATCACTTGTCCATACTTGAATGGAGTCCGTCATGAAACGCATTGCCTTGTTCCTGCTGACCAACCTCGCCGTGCTCGTCACGTTGTCGGCTGTTGCCCATCTATTCGGTCTCAACCGGTTCACCGGTGCTCAGGGTCTCGACTTCAGCGGCCTGCTCGCGTTTGCCGCCCTGTTCGGCTTCGGTGGCGCCTTCATTTCGCTGGCCATATCCAAATGGTCGGCAAAGATGGCGGTCGGCGCCCGGGTCATTGAGCATCCGACGACCCCGGCCGAAGTCTGGCTCGTGGATACCGTCGCCCGCCAGGCAAAGACGGCTGGCATCGGAATGCCGGAAGTGGCGGTCTATGAATCGGAGGAGGTCAATGCCTTCGCGACAGGCATGAGCAGGAACAACGCGCTGGTGGCCGTTTCGACCGGCCTGCTGCAGCGCATGACCCGCGACGAGGCGGAAGCCGTGCTCGGTCACGAAGTGTCGCACGTCGCGAATGGCGACATGGTGACGCTGGCGCTGATCCAAGGCATCGTCAACACCTTCGTGATCGTCATCGCGCGTGCCGTCGGCTGGTTCGTGGACCGCGTCATCCTGAAGAACGAGGATGGCCCAGGCATCGGCTATTACGTAACGTTCTTCGTACTCGAGATTGCCCTTGGCATTCTCGCGTCCGGAATCGTCATGTGGTTCTCGCGCCGTCGCGAGTTCCGCGCCGACGCCGGTGGCGCGAACCTGGCCGGCCGCAAGAAGATGATCGCCGCGCTGGAACGGCTGCAGTCCCTGCAAGGAGTCTCGCAACTCCCGGAACGGGTTGCCGCGTTCGGCATCTCGGGCGGAGGCAAGTCCGGCTGGGCGAATTTCTTCTCCACGCATCCGGCGCTAGAGGATCGGATAGCCGCGCTGCGCGCAAGTGGTGGCGAGCGGCGAGTCGCGCATCAGCCGATGGGTTCGTGAGACTGTTGCAATGCCCGAAAACATCGTTGCGCGCAACCGCCGCCCGGCCGAACCGATGTCGCCTGCGGAAACGGCGCACGCGGGACCCATTGCAGATCGCGCGCCCCGCATCGCGCGATGCCCTGGGCGGTTTGGTCGACACACGATGCTTGCCGGCGCTGTTGCGTTCTGGAGCATGGCCGGACTCGCCATGTGGCTCGGCGCCAGGGTGGTGTGTACGGACGGTATCTGCCGCGGACTCGATTTCGATCACGAGGTTCTCGCGGTGCTGCAGGCGCTGCAAAGGCCATGGCTCGACGCCATCCTGACGGGAGCCACGTGGCTCGGGTCAATCGCCATACTGCTGCCCGTCGCGCTGGCACTGTCGTGGCGCTACAGGCGCCATGGGCCGCCCGGTACCGCCCTTCTGTTGCCCATCGCCGTAGGCGGCGCATCGTTGCTCGCGCATGCGGGCAAGTTTTGGGTCGCCCGGCCACGACCGGATATGTACCCGGCATTGATCTCCATGCCTGCCGATCTATCCTTTCCAAGCGCGCACGCGATGCAAATCACTGCATTCGCGTTTGCCTGGGTGCTGGCAGCGGGCTCCCGGCCTGGATGGGCAGGCGTCATTGCGGCGGCTCTGATCGTTCTGGCGGTTGCGTTTTCTCGGCTCTACCTGCAAGTTCATTTTCCGAGCGATGTGGCGATTGGAATGATCGCGGGCGCGACCTGGGTCCTTGGGTTGCGCCTCGCGCTCGGTGCGCGGCCATGAGGCACAAGTTTCTCGGAACGGGCGACCCCGGCTATCACCCGCTGCGCAAACTGCGTACCGTCTTCTCCGGCCTACGCTACGCCGTCGTCTACGACTTTTCTGTCGCTTACAAGCTGGTGCTGTCCGCGCTGGTGCTTGCGGCCGCGTTTGCGCTGCGGGCTTGGGTCGACCTGTTGCTGATCCTGGTGGTCACCGCGCTGGTCCTCATCGCCGAGATTCTCAACAGCGCGATCGAGGCGCTCTGCGATTTCGTCGAGACGCGGCACAACGAGAAAATCAAGGTAATCAAGGACATTGCCGCCGCCGCGGTCGGCATCAGCATCTTCGTCTGGCTCGTCGTGCTGACGATTGAAATCCACCGATTCTGGCAGGCAATGAGATTTCCATGAGCGCGAAGCCGATCCGCAATTTTCTTGCCGCGCCTGAACGGACTTTGTCGGGCCGGATAAAGGCCTTGTTCCAAAGGGCGCGCCGCCTGATGCCCACGCGCGCCGAAGCCCGCAGACAGCGGGCCCTGCGTTGGCTCGGACCGCTCCTGGAGCGCGAGTGGCTGTGGCGCATGAATCGCCGAGCCGTGGCAAGCGGGGTCGCGCTGGGTGTGTTCTTCGGCCTCATTGTTCCAGTGGCGCAGATCCCGTTTGCCGCGGCAGGCGCCCTCCTGCTGCGCGCGAACTTGCCGGCTGCGGTATTGGCCACCCTGGTCTCCAATCCCCTGACTGTTCCACCCATCTACTGGCTGGCGCATCGCACCGGCGCAGCCATTCTTGAACCCTCAGAACCCGAGCGGGTTGTTGCGTCGGCGGCGGATGACCTGGAAGCCGCACATACCATATCGGCAGACTGGATCCAGCGTATTACAGATGTCGGAGCCCCGCTCATGCTGGGTCTGTCGCTGTTCGCCGCATGCGGGGCTATGCTTGCCTATCTCGCCGTGCGACTCATCTGGCGATGGAGTGTCTTATGGCAGCGGCGGCGCCCTCGCGCGTCTAGAGAAACTGGCGCCTAGCACCGTTGCATCGAAACTGACCTTAGGAAACCCGGGCATCACAGATGAACAGCGCAAATCCATCCTGTCCTGCGCTGCATGCCGCCTTTTGCAGACGGCCTCAAGCCCGAGCCTGAACGCCGCTGCGGATCTGACTGAACCCGCTGCGCCCGTTCTGACGACCGGCAGTTTGCCGGTCCCACCCAGCTCGGTGGCAACGGCACACTCGTAGATGCCCGAGTGCGAGCTCGACAAGTCGATCCTCAACCACGCTTCGGTCAACGACTGTTGCCGGCTATGCCCTGCCCCCAGGGGCCTGCCGCAAATCTCGCCACCTCGGTGAGCCAATGTTCTTGAATCGACAAAGCCGGGCCTTCGCGCGATCTTGGCGAGGCTTCACTTCAGTTGAGCCTCCATAGGGCAAAGTTCAGCAAGCAAGCGAACGCCACCCATGCGGCATATGGAATGAGCAGCCATCCCGCCAGCCGATCGGTGCGCCAGAACAGCGCGGCGTTGACGCCAATCGCGACGAGCAGGAGCAAAATCTCGGCAAGCGCGGTCCCCATCAACCGGCCGCCGAAAAAGAGGAACGACCAGGCCAGATTGAGCGCAAGTTGCGCCGAATAAGCCACCATCCCGGCGCGGGCGCCCGAGAAGCCGACACGTCGCCACACTCGCCAGCCCGCCAGCGCGATCATCAGATATAGCAGGGTCCAAACCGGGGCGAACACCCAGTCGGGCGGATTGAAAACCGGCTTTTGCAGCGTCCGATACCAGGTTCCGACGCTGTCCGCCGTGACCCAGCCGCCGATTGCCGAAATCGCCAGGCAGAGCACCAAGAAACCGCCCAGGCCGAGGAGATCGCCCGCGCGCGTGCGCACCACCCCCGTGCTCATTGCCCTCTCACCGCCGCACATCGCGCGGGGGTGATGTCCTTCAGTTCTACTTTGAATGGACCCGATTGCCTGTCCGAAACAAGCAGGCCGATGTACTGCACGTCAACGAACCGCACGGTCGGAGCCACAATAGCGCGCCCGCGGTAACTTGCTGCGAAATTTGCCGCTTCGAAACGCAGCGTCTGCCAATCGCGTGGCGCGACGAACGCGGCCTGGTACAGGGGCGTGCTCGCGCTGTCGTCGACTTTGAGAGTCAGCTTGTAGCGCTGGCCATCGCCACGCACCGTCACCAGCAGCACCATGGACCTCTCGGGAAACCTGACGGGGCCACGGAACGAGGCAAAGCCGCCGCCATTTTCGAGCGACACCTCTCCGTCGAACACCATGGCGCCATCCGTCGAGCGAAGCCTCGACGTTGACACGCCGCCCATGACATCATCGTTGATGACCCGAAACGTCTGCACGACGTCTGAACTGGAGAAATCGAGCAGCGGCTGGCCGGCATGTGCGAATGGCATGAGTGTAAGGGTCGCTCCAAGGACAACGGTGTGGACAGCGCCAGCGTATTGCATCTTCAGGCGATGACCAGGCGCAGGACGGGGTGGCGCTTCTTGTTCATACTTCACTACCCCGCTACAAACTCGTCGAATCAGCAGGATCTCCTGCGCCGAAAAGATCTCGCCAAGATCCTTCACCACTCTGCGTTTCGCGGCCGAGTCCAAGGCTCGCAACGCCCACCTTGGCGCGAGAATCATGACTGTCCCCTTCCACCCCGCTACGCCACGCGGAAGAATTCTTGCCGTCACGCAAGATTGCTGGCCACAGAAGACGCAAGCCAGTTTTCCGAAATCTCACTCATGCAACATTCTTACCGTCAGATTCGCACGGATGTCTTCGGGATGCGCAGCGCAGTGCGAGACCTAAATAACTCCACAGTTCAGAGGCTTGAAGCGGAAAATTCAAGCTGTTCCCTATTAGAAATGGATGGCCGAAAGCATT
>WBZP01001742.1_pt1 | contig 26164 bp, 26 predicted proteins | sample 5204301 | NCBI WGS metagenome assembly WBZP01 (sample SAMN12412401, study PRJNA552823) | activated sludge metagenome | isolation source: activated sludge from nitrification reactor of wastewater treatment plant... | place: USA: Pennsylvania | collected 2017 | reverse complement strand
ATCGTCGCGGGCAGCAGCAGCCCCCGCACGACGGTGGCGTCGAGCAGCACCGCTGCGGCCAGACCGACCCCGAGTTGCTTCATCTCCAGCGTCGACAGGGTGGCGAAGACCGCGAACACCGCGACCATGACCGCGGCCGCGCTGGTCACCACACCCGCTGAGCGGGCCACCCCGAGGCGCACCGCGGTGCGCGGGTCGGCGCCGGCGTCGAAGGCCTCCCGCACCCGGCTGGTGACGAAGACGTGGTAGTCCATCGACAGGCCGAAGAGCACGACGAACAGCAGCAGCGGCAGCCACGAGGCGATCGCGCCGATCGAGGTGAAACCGAGCAGACCCTGCGCCCAGGTGCCCTGGAAGACCGCGGTCATGATCCCGTATGCCGCGCCGACGGACAGCACGTTGAGCCCGACGGTCGCGGCGGCCAGCGCCGGTGAGCCGAAGGACAGCATCATGACCAGCAGGGTGAGCGCGAGCACGAAGCCGACCACCCAGGGCAGCCGGGAGTCCATCCAGCTGCTCAGATCGGTCGCCGCGGCTTCGCCACCGACATGCACCTGCGCCGTGGTGGGGCCCAGGGCGGCCCGCACCGCTGGGACGATCTCGGCCCGCACCCGCTCGACGACCCCGGGCAGCCGCGCGTCGGAGGCGTCCAGCCGCACCCCGATGTTCAGCACGTGCACGGTGGCGTCCCGGGAGGCCTGGGGCGCCGGGGCGACCCCGGAGACGTGCTCGAGGCGGGCTGCTGCCGGGGTTGCGGCCAGCAGGGCTGCGGTCACCTGATCGCGTTGTGCTGCAGGGGCTTGCACGACGACGGCCAGCGAGGTGCCGTCCGACGGGGCCGCTTGCTCCAGCTGTCGGTATGCCGCGACGACGGCGAGGTCGCTGGGCAGTCCTTCGATGCCGGGCAGCGCGGTGCGCATCCCGAGGGCGGGGGCGGCCAAAGCCAGGAGCACGGCGACGGTCGGCACGGCATACCGGGCGGGTTTCGCGGCGACCGCGCCGGCGAGCCGGCCCCAGGCCGAGCGGTCGGTGCCGCGCCGGGCGGTGCGCCGGTTTGTGAAGGGCAGCTGCCAGGCGTCCACCCGGTCGCCGAGGATGCCCAGGACGGCCGGCAGCACGGTGGCCGAGGCCAGCACGGCGACCCCGACGACCAGCAGCGCGCCGATCGCGATCGAGGTGAACAGGCCACCGGCGACCAGCATCCCGGCCATCGCGACCATGACGGTGAGCCCGGAGATGACGACCGCCCGGCCGGCGGTGCCGCCGGCGATCGCGATGGAGTCCTCGACGGAGGCTCCGGCGGCGCGTTCCTCCCGGGCCCGCCGCACGACGAAGAGCGCATAGTCGACCCCGACGGCCAGGCCGATGAGCAGCACGAGGCTCTGGGCGTTCGGGTCGACCGTGACGATCCGGTGCGAGACGGCCGCGGTGAGCCCCAGGGCGACCGCGACACTGCCGACACCGAGCACCAGCGGCACTCCGGCCGCGACCACGGCGCCGAAGGCGATGAGCAAGATGATGAGGGTGATCGGCAGGCTGACCAGCTCGGCGCGCTGGAAGTCGCGGCCCAGGGTGGCATCGATCTCCCGGTCGATCGAGCCGGGCCCGACCTGGCCGATGACCAGCTCGGGATGCTCGCTCTGCAGGCGTCGGGTGACCTCCAGCATTGGGCCGACCACCTCGAACGCCTTCGGCCACGTGGTGTCGTCGTCGTTGCGTGCGGCGGCCAGGCCCAACGGCACGACGATGCTGCGCCCGTCCTTGCCGGGCATCGGCGTGCCGACCTCGGCGACCCCCGCCACGCCTCGATATGCCGCGGGCAGCCACTGGGCGAGCTGCGCCGCCGTGGCCTCGTCCAGCGCCGCCGCGCGAGTGGTCACGACCACCATCTCAGTGGGGTGGTCACCGAAGTCGGCTTGTTTGACGATCGTCACTGCGGCGGCCGAATCTCCCACCAGCCGTTCGCTGTTGGGGGTGGTGACGATGCCGGTGGTGAGCAGCCCCACGGCGCCGACCAGCAGCAGCACCGAGGCGACCAGCACCCACCACTTGCGTCGCACACACCAGAGGGCAACCACCGAACGGGGTGCCGGCGCCGTCGGCGCGGGATCGGGCTGCCCGAGCGGAGCAGCAGATTGCGTATCAGCAGATCGCGGAGTAGCGGACTGGGGCGGCCGAGATGTCGTCGTCATGACGTCGAGCGTCGCCGGTGAGCGCCTGCGGCGCAGTCGGGTTCTTCACCTACCCGACCCCGGCTGCACCCTGAGTGACCTGGGTGAGCCCTCAGCAGGTGGCCAGCAGCGCGGCATACGGCGGGGTCCACTCGTGGCCCTCGGGGCGCACCTCTGCCCGCAGCCCATGGTCGGCCAGCAGCAGGCTCACCTGCTCGGGGCTCAGCGAGCCCTCGGTCACCAAGGCACGGGCCAGGGCCAGCAGGGCGCCCCGATGCAGCCGCAGCACGTCGTCACAGCGGTGCACCTGCCGCCGCAGCAGCTTCTCCGCGTGGGGCTCGGCCACGGCTGCGTCCGTGGCGTATTCGTTGTCCAGGCCGTAGTCCAGCGCCCACTTCGCAAAGCCGTAGCGGCGCACCGCGTCGAGGACCAGCTCGGTGGCGTCGGTGCGGTCGGCTCGCCGCCCCGACGAGGCGTGCCCGGCCCCGAAGATCAGTTCCTCGGCCTGCCCACCGGCGAGGGCGACCACCGCGAGGTCGAGCAGGCTGTCGCGGGTGGCCTCGACGCCGTGCCGGTAGTGGAAGCCGTCGGTGTCGGCGCCGGCCGCACGGGCGGTCAGTTGCAGCGGGGCGAGGCCGAAGAGCGCGGCATACGCGATGGCGTGGCCGGCTTCGTGCACCGCGACGCAGGCGAGCCGGTCGGGCAGGGCGCGCCGGCGGACCCGGTCGACCCGGCCCTGGTATGCCGTGCGGATCTGTCGGCCGCCGACGGTGCCGACAAGCTCCGCGGTCTTGGCATCGTGGTCCAGGTGCACGTGGTCGGCCCCGTCGCGGACGGCCTCGAAGAGGAGCCGGGCCAGTGGCGTCGCGACGACGTCGCCGACCGTGGAGAGCACGGGGCGCACGCCCTGCACCGGGAACACCCCATTGCGGTACACCAACTCGTGCACTTCGGTGGAAACCTGCACGTGCACGTCGAAATTCGCCGCCGCAGCGGAGGTGAGACGACGGATCTCCCGCGCGATGAGCTGCTCGAAGTCGGTGCGCCGCAGGCTGCGATAGACGAGGTGGACGTTGCCGAAGCGGGCCACCTGCTCCGGGGTGAACCGTCGGCGCAGCGCCCGTTTGATCTCCACGACGCCGATCTGCGCGGTGTGCGCGGCGAAGATGTCGGCGTCGACGTCGGCCTCGTCGGTGTCTCGGGCCATCGCGAAGGCCTCGTCGAGGTTGCCACTGACGATGATGAGGTGCCGGGAGCAGTCCACCGGTTCGCGCAGTCGCTTGTCCCGGCGCGCCTGCTCCAACAGCCCGAGGGCCTCCCGGTGGCTGAGTCGGTCGAGGGTCTCCAGCGAGTCGGCCAGACCGAGCGTGTGTTGCAACGATCGCGCCCGCCACAGCCCGATCTCGTCGTCGTCGCGCTTGCCCTTGGCCCGGCGTCGTTCGACGTCGTCGACCTGGTCGCGCAGTGAGGCGATAATCCACTCCAGGTCGGCGCTACCGCGCCGCGACAGCCGGCCGTCGCTGAGCAGTTCCCAGAAGTCGGCGAAGCGGGTGCGGGTCACCGGATCCCCCGCCGGCGTGACGGTGCGGAACCGCTGCACCTCGTCGAAGAGCAGCACCGCGGGTCGGCCGTCGAGCAGACCCTCGTCCCGCAGCCGGTCCGCCACCAGGGCGGGCTTGTCGTCGGAATCGGTGTGCGACAGCTCGATCTCGACGAAGCGGTCCTGCAGCTGCAGGGCCCGCACCAGCCGGCGCACCAGATCCGTCTTGCCGACCCCGGTCATCCCCCACAGGTTGACCACGACCGGCCGGTCCAACACCTGCGGCATGAGATACCAGACCGCGATGGCGTCGCACAGCTCGTCGATCACCTCGTCGATGCCGACGAAGTGGGCATGCAGCATCGACCGGGCGGCCTCCAGCGCGGCCTGCCTGGCGCTCACCTCCGCGCGATCGACAGATGTCACAATCGCCCAGCGTGACAGCCCGCCCCCGCTGCCGGCCAATGGTTTTCGCGCAGTCACCGACCTGCGACGACCTCGCGGGCGAAGTCGGCGATGATCGCGCTGGTCTGCCACGGGCGGGTCAGCGGCAACAGGTGGCTGGCCCCGCGGACGGTGAGCAGCCGCCCGCGCGGGGCGGCCGCGGCATACCGGGGCCCGTCGAGTCCGAGCTGGTCGAACTGCCCACGCACGACGAGCACCGGGCAGCTCACCGCCGCAAGCAGTTCGGGGCGACCTCCGCTCATCACCGCGGCCCACGAGGGCCGCACCCCGTCGAACCAGTAACCATCGGCATGGATCGCCGCGAAGACCTCCGGGGCCGCCATCCGGGTCAGCATGCGGTCGTTGAAGCGGGTGATCCGCTCTCTGCCAGCCTTTTCGGTGGCCAACCCCAGGAGCCGGTATGCCGCGGCCCCCACCCCCCGAGGGATCGCCGCCGCCCCGATCGTCACCACAGCGGCCAGCCGCGGGTGGTGGCGCGCGGCATACGTCATCGCGACGTAGCCACCCAGGGAGTGCCCGACGAGTACGACGGGCTGCCCCGGCGCCGCGGCGTCGACGTCCGCGGCGATCGCGGCCACCGCGGTGTCCATGGTGAAGTGCTGCCCGGCGCGCCGGCCGTGACCGGGCAGGTCGGGTGTGGTCACCTCGAATTCCGGCTCCAACCAAGACCGGTGGGCCTGCCACTGCACCCCGCTCACCCGTGAACCGTGCACGAGGACGAGACGGGTGGGCACCCGACGAGACTATCTCGGCCCCGTGCCGACGGGCCAACCGCACCCGTCGCCGGGCGAGCTCCCGACACGCCTGTTCCCCGTCACACGCCACACTGGAGTCAGCAAAGAGCATGCATCACAGGCGGTTTCGCTCCCTGGCACTGTCAGACCCCCCGCGTAGGGTCGAGGACATGAGCACCTCGGCATGATGGCGCGCATGACGGCGCCGCAGGTCGCGTGCCACCACGCCCCCCGGCGACGTCACGGGCGCTTTCTCGCCGCGCGACCGGAGCCTATTGTTACCGGGCGGCAGTTGCCGTCGAGAAGTGGGCAGGGTGGGGCAACCCACGGCTGCGACGCAACTGGCCGACCGGGCAGCCCAGAACTGCACACTCACAGCCCTTTTCGCGCAAGATCGGCCCCACGTCACGGGAAAAGTGCACAGTCAAGCGGTTACTCGCCAGGCGCCCGGTTACTCGCCAGGCGCCCGGTCGAGTGCGACCAACTGCACCAGCGTCGAGCCCGCACCGGCAGCGAGCCGACCGTCGGTGGTCAGCAACGGGGCGTCGAGCACCTGCGCGAGGGCAGCATAGGTTGCGTCGTAGCTCGACAGGTTGTGCCGGCGCGCCAGGATGTCCGGCGCGAGCGGCCTTGAGTCCCACAGGGTCAAGGGGTAGTCCTGCAGGTCGGCGACCGCAGCCTGCGCTCGGTCCGGGGTGAGCTGCCCGGACAGCAACCAGCCCCGCAGCACCGACAGCGTCTCGACGACCAGCAGGTGTGGGGCGTGCACATCGGCCCGATCCAGTCGCACCGCCACCTGACGCCCAAGGAGAGTGCCGAGCAGATACTCCGCGAACGCCGAGGCGTCTACGACCACACGTGAGCCGGTCACCGGCAAACCAGCGCCAGCGACGCGATCCTCACCGGGACGCCCGCTCGGCCGCCAAGAGCTGCGCGGCCGGCGTCAGTTCATTCACACCGCCACGAGCGATCCGGGCACTGATCTCCGCCGCCGTCGGCCGTTCCGCGATCCGGGTCAGCTCCACCAGCAGATAGTCACTCAGCGACTGCCCAGCCGCGGCCGCTCGCGCCTTCAGCACCCGACTCACTTCTACGGGCACGTCGCGGACTTGCATGGTAGGCATGCAGATAGCATAGCAGGCACAGCCCGGGCTGATCACGCTGGTCGACTTCAGGCAAGCTGGCGGGTCGCAGACCGCTCGACGTGACCGCGGTCAGGGGGCGAGGGGGGTCCGGGGGGCGGCGCTGGCGTGCGATCAACGCACCCACCTGGTCGCCCTCGTCCGAGCCGGCCTGGGTCACCGGCACGACCTTCGACAAGGGCGTCCCAGTTGAGCGAGACGCCGACCACCACCCGGGTGACCAACTCGCCTCAGGACACGCCCGATCCACAGGTCTTGACTGTGCTCGCGACATCCGGCTGCCGCGTGCCGCACGGGTCACAATTGCGCCATGGCGCGACCGATCCTCCGAACCGAGCGAATCGAGCTGCGCCCCATGCACCCCCCAGCACCTGCCGTTGCTTCACGAGCTGGACTCCGATCCTGCGGTGATGGGCTACCTCTTGGGTCGTGCGCGCACTCCCGACGAGATCGACGACTTCTGGGGTCCTCGGTGCGCCGAGACCCGCGCCGACGCGCTCGGTATTGGCTGGTGGGTCGGCTTCGATGGCGACGATTTCCTCGGTTGGTGGGATCTCGGCCGATCGGACAGTGACCCCGACGCCGAGCCGTCCTGCCAGGAGGCCGAGATCGGCTGGCGGGTGGTACGGCGCCGCTGGCGCCAGGGACTCGCCTCCGAAGGTGCCCGCGCCCTGCTCGCCCACGGCTTCGCCACCATCGGCCTGGATAGAATCTGGGCAGAAACCATGGCTGTGAACGCGGGATCCCGAGCGGTCATGCGCTCCATCGGCATGCGTCACCTGCGGACAGAGCACCGGCAATGGGACGACCCGCTGCCGGGGGCCGAGGCGGGCGAGGTGGTCTACGAGATCACCGCGGATGAGTGGCGCGCCGACCAGACCGAATGACCGTCAGTCAGTCCCAGACGTCCGCATCGGCCGCAAGGCTCACGCCTGCTCAACCCGATGAACCGACGGCTGCCAGCGATCGGGCGGCCCGACCGGGCAGTGCCAAAACTGCACACTCACAGCCCTTTTCGCGCAAGAATGGCCACACGTCACGGGAAAAGTGCACAGTCAAGCGGTTACTCGCGAGGCGCCCGGCCGCTCGCTCGACGTGACCGCGGTCAGGGGTCGAGGGGGGCCCAGGGGGCGGCCACGCCGTCGCGGTTCGGGTCGTAGGTGGGCACCGGCGCGGGGTATGCCGCGGGGTCGGCCCGGTCGGCCCACCAGGCCCGAAGGATGGCGTCGAAGACCGCCCCGTCATCGGCGGTCGCGGCCTGCAGCACCGGCGTGGCGGCCCAGGGGCTCACCGTGATCGGGACCTGCCCGCCCAGTTTCTCGACCACTGCATCGATCGGGTTGACCCGCTCCGTCAGGGCCTGGCGCCGCAACTCTGCGCAGTCCGCGGCCGCCGACTCGGGCGTCGGTCGCGTCACGAGGGTGGTCCCGCCGAGGGCTCGCTCGTGCTCCTCGAAGCGGTCCCCCCAACGACGCAACTGCCAGCCGGGCCCCTGCGCCTGCACTGTTATGCGCGAACCGAGCACGCCGTGTATCTGCCACACGCCGAACCACCGGTCGAGCTGGTCCACATGCACTCCGCTCGCAGTCCCCGGGCCCGGCCGGAACGGCCGATGCACCAAACCCCGGAACCGATCCGCGGGAAGCGCGACGACGTCGCGCGTCGATTCGACGTACGCGCCGGCCCAGCGCAGGCCGGCCTCGTCCCGAACGCTCACGACGTGCCATGGATCCTCGTCCATGCCGTCGTGGTCCAGCCACGCATCCAGGTCCGCACGGCCGGGCGGCTCCACGGTCGTCGCGCCTGGCAACGCCGGTGGATCGCAGGTGTCGAACGACATCCCGAGGTAGCGGAGCAGATCGTCGAGCCCTCGTGACCCCCAGCGCACCGTCCACCCGGGCCAAGTCAGGCGAAACAGCTCCACCGCCAACCGTCGTTGCCACACCTGCAACTCGTCGCCGTCGAAGAGCAGCACCTGCCGACCGAGGTCGAGAACGACGAAACCCTCGGCCCACACCCAATCGAGCAGGTCGTCATGGGCGATCTGCTGGTGCGCCAAGATCCAAGACCGGGCCCGCTGCGGCCCCCAGAGCAGCGACGGGGTGATCACGTTGGCCGACCAATGCGTGTAGTGGTTGGACAGCTGCCCACCCTCGATGAGGAGAAGGTTGGCCCGCTGCCCCATGCCGCGCTCCGAGCGAGCTCAGCAGCCGACGAGCCGCTGCGCCAACCACCCCTGCACCTGGTCGATACCGACCCGTTCCTGGGCCATCGAGTCGCGTTCCCGGATCGTCACGGCCTGGTCCGTCAGGGTGTCGAAGTCGACGGTGATGCAGTAGGGCGTGCCGATCTCGTCCTGACGGCGATACCGCTTGCCGATGGCGCCGGCGTCGTCGAAGTCGACATTCCAGTTGCGCCGCAGGGCCGTTGCCAGGTCGCGAGCCTTCGGGGAGAGGTCGGCATTCCGCGACAACGGCAGCACGGCCGCCTTCACCGGCGCCAGCCGCGGGTCCAGGCGCAGGACGATCCGCTTGTCGACCCCGCCCTTGGTGTTGGGCGCCTCGTCCTCGGCATACGCGTCGACGAGGAAGGTCATCAGCGAGCGGGACAGCCCGGCCGCCGGCTCGATGACATAGGGCACGTAGCGCTCGCCGGTGGCCTGGTCGAAGTAGGACAGGTCCTGCCCGGAATGCTCGCCGTGCTGGGTGAGATCGAAGTCGGTGCGGTTGGCGATGCCCTCCAGCTCACCCCACTCGGAGCCGGTGAAGTTGAAGCGGTACTCGATGTCGACGGTGCGCTTCGAGTAGTGCGAGAGCTTTTCCTTCGGGTGCTCGTAGTGGCGCAGGTTGTCGGCCTTGATGCCGAGCTCGACATACCAGCGGGTGCGCTCGTCGATCCAGTACTGGTGCCATTCCTCGTCGCTGCCCGGCGGCACGAAGAACTCCATCTCCATCTGCTCGAACTCGCGGGTGCGGAAGATGAAGTTGCCGGGGGTGATCTCGTTGCGGAAACTCTTGCCCACCTGGGCGATCCCGAACGGCGGCTTCTTGCGGGCCGCGCCCTCGACGTTCTTGAAGTTGACGAAGATGCCCTGTGCGGTCTCCGGGCGCAGGTAGTGCAACCCGCTCTCGTCCTCGACGACGCCGAGATAGGTCTTGAGCATCATGTTGAAGGCGCGCTGCTCGGTCCACTGGCCGCGGTTGCCGCAGTGCGGGCAGGGCACGTCCGACATCGGCACGTCGTCGGGGTGCATCGGGGCGGCGGCGGTGCCCTTCTTCGCGGCATACGCCTCCTGGAGGTGGTCGGCCCGCTCCCGCTTGTGACACGAGAGACATTCCACGAGCGGGTCGCTGAAGGTGCCCACGTGCCCCGAGGCGACCCACACCTGGCGCGGCAGGATGATCGAGGAGTCCAGCCCGACGACGTCCTCGCGGGCGTGCACCATGGCCTTCCACCACTGTCGCTTGATGTTCTCCTTGAGCTCCACCCCGAGCGGGCCGTAGTCCCACGCCGAGCGCGTGCCACCGTAGATCTCACCGCACGGGAAGACGAAGCCCCTGCGCTTGCAGAGGCTGACGACGGTGTCGACGGTGGAGACGCGCTGTGCCATGGCGCACAGGCTATCGGCCCCCGCCGGCACTTCCCGACTCCTCCGGCACGGGCGAACGCGCACCCCGGCCGGGGCCGTACCCTGGCTCCGTGAGTCTGCCCTTCCGTTCCCGGGTCGAGCATGCGTCCGCGCCGTTCGCGGAGAAGCTCAACGGTATGCCGCGCACCGCTGCCTTCCTCGCGATCCTCGCCTTCATGGCGGCCGGGGTCTTCGTGCCGCGGGTCGGCTTCCTCTTCACGCTGGTCGTCGCCGCATTCCTCGCCTGGCTGCTCTACCTCACCTGGCCTCGGCTCGTAGGCCCGGAGAAGCTCATGCGGATCGCAGTGCTGGCCATGGTGGTGGCGATCGTCGTCGTGCAAGCCCTGCCCCGTTGAGCCGTTTTGACAATGATTCTCATTCGCGTAGGATGGGCTCATGCCACCTGTCGCGAACGCCCCGGACCGGCCCGCGAGCGCTCGGGCGGCAATCCGGCCCCTGAGCCTGGCGCTGGCCCTGGCCGCGGTGCTCGGCGGCTGCTCGACCTCGCCTGGCGCACCCACCGCGACGAGCGGGCGGCTCGCCGTGACGGCGGCCTTCTATCCCCTGGAGTTCATCGCGACCCAGGTCGGCGGCGACCGGGTGTCGGTGACGACGCTGACCCGACCGGGGGTCGAGCCGCATGATCTCGAGCTCACCCCGGCCGACGTCGCAGGGGTGAACTCGGCCGCGCTGGTGCTGCACCTGAAGGGTTTCCAGTCGGCCGTCGACGAGGCGGTGGCCCAGCAGGCCGCGGGCCGGGCCCTCGACGTCTCCGCCGCCGCCCGGCTCGAGCCCGCGACCGGCCCGCACGAGCAGCAGGGCGGGCAGTCTGGTGCGCTCGATCCGCACTTCTGGCTCGACACCGACCGGTATGCCGCGGTGGCCCGCCTCGTCGCGGACCGGCTCGCCGCGCTGGACCCCGGGGGCGCGGCGGCATACCAGGCCGGCGCCGACGCCTTCGTCGCGAAGCTGACCGGCCTCGACTCGGAGTTGCGAGCGGGGCTGCGCACCTGCACGAACCGCACGCTGGTGACCAGTCACGCGGCCTTCGGCTATCTGGCCGGCCGCTACAACCTGCGGCAGGTGGCGATCACCGGGCTCTCCCCCGACCAGGAGCCGTCGGCCAGGCAACTGGCCGAGCTCACGCAGACCGTACGGGACGCGAAGGCGACGACGGTCTACACCGAGACCCTCGTCGAGGGCCGCTTCGCGCAGACCGTCGCCGCGAGCACCGGCGCCGCCCTCGCCGTGCTCGACCCCGTCGAGGGCATCACCACCGCGTCGGCGGGCAGCGACTACTTCGCGGTGATGCGGGCCAACCTCGCGGCGCTGCGCACCGGGCAGGGCTGCGGATGAGCCCCCCCACCGTGCCGGGCGCCACCGGCGCCGGCGCTCCCCGACTCGGCACCGTCCTGCAGCTGCGCGGTGCGGCCTTCGGCTACGCCGCGCGCCCGGTGCTCACCGGTGTCGACCTCGACGTCCGGGCCGGGGAGGTCGTCGCGATCCTCGGGCCGAACGGCTCGGGCAAGACGACCCTCGTCAAGGGCCTGCTCGGCCTGGCCACCACGTTCGCCGGGCAAGTGCACATCCTCGGCACCCCCGTCGACCAACGCCATGGTCCCCGGGAACGCGGCCGGGTCGGTTACGTGCCCCAACGGCATACCGCCGCCGGCGCCGTACGGGCGACCGTCCGCGAGGTCGTCAGCATCGGGCGGCTGACTCGTAAACCCTTGTGGGGCAGGCTCACCCGCACCGATCGCGTGGCGGTCACCGACGCACTCGCGCTCGTTGACCTCGGCGACCGCGCGGAGGTCGACCTCGCCGATCTCTCCGGCGGGCAACAACGACGAGCGCTCATCGCCCGCGCCCTGGCCGGCGAGCCGGAACTGCTGCTGCTCGACGAACCGACCGCCGGGGTCGACATCGCCAGCCAGCACGTGCTCGCCGACGTGCTCGGCCGCCTCGCCGCCACCGGCGTGACGATGCTCATCGTCACGCACGAGCTGGCCGCTTTGGCGAGTCTGGTGACCCGCGTCGTGGTCGTCGACTCCGGCCGGATCACCTTCGACGGCCCGTCGGCCGACTTCGCCGAGCGCGCCGAGACCGTGCTGCACGACCACGGATACCACCATCACAGCGACGACACCGGCCCGGCTGCGGACTCCGGGGCGGCCCGGCGGCGGGGGCCTGCCGCGGACCGACCCACGACGAGCACCGGGCTCACCGTCCACCCCGTCCGGGAGGGTCACCGTGGCTGAGCTGCTCGCCCTCGACTTCATGCAACGCGCCCTGCTGGCCGCCCTACTCGTCGGCGCAGTCGCCCCGCTCGTCGGGGTCTTCCTCGTGCAACGACGCCTCGCGCTCATCGGCGACGGGATGGGTCACGTCGCGTTGGCCGGGGTCGCGGTCGGGTTGCTGCTGCAGCAGTCGCCGGTGTGGACGGCCCTGCTGTGTGCGGTGTTCGCCGCGGTAGTCGTCGAGATGATCCGCACCTCCGGCCGGGCCAATGGCGATGTGGCCCTGGCACTGATCTTCTACGGCGGTATCGCGGCGAGCGTCGTCGTCATCGCCAAGTCGCCCAAGGGCACCCCCGCCACGCTCACGGCATACCTGTTCGGGGCGATCACGACGGTGCGCCCCGAAGACATCTGGGTGTTCGCCGCGCTCTCGCTCGTCGTCGTGCTCGCCGTCGGCACGATGCTGTGGCGCTTCTTCGCCGTCGCCCACGATGAGGAATGGGCCCGGGCCGGGGCGCTGCCGGTGTTGGGGCTCAACCTCACCCTCGCGGTGCTCGTCGCGGTCACCGTCGTCGTGTCGATGCGGGTCGTCGGGCTGCTGCTCATCAGCGCGTTGATGATCGTGCCCAACGCCGCGGGTCAATTGCTGGGCCGCTCGTTCCGGGCCGCCCTGTGGTGGGCGGTGCTCATCGGGCTGGTCAGCGCGGTCGGAGGTGTGCTCGTCTCGTATGCCGCGGACACCCCCTCCGGTGGCACCATCGTGCTGCTGGCCATCGGCTGCTTCGGGCTCGCCTGGGTCTGGTCGTTGGGCGCCACTCTGGTGCGCCGCCGTGCCCACGCCGAGGCCGAGGCGCACCCGCACGAGCACGGACCCGGCTGCGGTCATGAGGCCGTGCCGCACGGCGACCACGTCGACTACCTGCACGACGGGCACCGCCACGCCCCGCACCTGGGCCACTACGACGAGCATGCCTCGCATGGGCACCCGGCGGCCGACCGATGAGCGCTCCCCGCCGCCCGACCCGCCAGCAAACCGCCGTCGTCGAAGCCCTCGGCGCGAGTGAGGAATTCGTGTCCGCTCAACAGTTGCACGCCCGGATGCGGGCGGCGGGCTCGGGGGTCGGGCTGGCCACCGTCTATCGCACCCTCACCGCCCTGGCCGTCGACGATGCCGTCGACGTGCTGCGCGGTGACGACGGCGAGGCCCGCTACCGGCGCTGCTCCAGCACCGGTCATCACCATCACCTGGTCTGCCGCTCCTGCGGGCGTACCGTCGAGATCGACGGCCCGGTGGTCGAGCGGTGGGCCGATCGGGTCAGCGCCCAGCACGGCTTCCGCGAGGTCGCTCATACCCTCGAGATCGTCGGCACCTGCCCGGCCTGTTGACCTCGGCGCGCCTGTTCCCGTCCGGCCTCAGGTCCTAAGCTCGAGCCATGCTGGCGGCCGCGTGGTGGGGTCTGGTCGGCGGACTCGCGCTCGTCGTCGGTGCCCTGCTCGGGCTCTTCGCCCGCCCCTCGACGCGGGTCGTCGGGCTCGTCATGGCTTTCGGGGCAGGTGTGCTCATCAGTGCGGTCGCCTTCGAACTCACCCTCGAAGCCCACGAGGCGGCCGGCGGCGGCGCGGTCGTCTGGGGGCTGTGTGCCGGCGCGCTGACCTTCTTCGTCGGCGACTGGTTCATCGACGCCCGCGGCGGGCACCGACGCAAGAGCCCGGTGAACCAGACCCATTCCACCGAGGGCGGGGCCATCGCCCTCGTCCTCGGGGCCCTGTTGGACGGCATACCGGAGTCCGCGGCGATCGGCGCGAGCCTGTTGGGTGGCGGCGAGGTGGGCATCGCCATGGTGGCCGCCGTCTTCCTGTCCAACGTGCCGGAGTCGATGGCCGCGTCGGCGGGCCTCAAGGCCGCCGAACGCTCGACCCGCTACATCCTCGGGTTGTGGGCCCTCGTGTGCCTGGCCTCCTCGGTCGCCGCCGCCATTGGGTATGCCGCGCTCGGCGCGGCCTCCCCGGCCGCCGTCGCCTTCGTGCAGTGCTTCGCCGCCGGAGCGATCATCACGATGCTCGCCGACACGATGGTGCCCGAGGCGACCGAGCACGCCGGCAAACTCGTCGGGCTCTTCGTCGTTGCCGGCTTCATCCTCGCCTTCCAACTCAGCCACGGCTGAGCGACTCGACTCGCCGCCCCCGCGGTGAGGTGTCAGATCGCCGCCCCGGGGTTGAGGATGCCCTGCGGGTCGAGGGCGGCCTTGATCCGAGCGGCCAGTTCCATGACGTCCGGCCCCAATTGGTCGGGCAGGAACGCCCGCTTGGTGCGCCCGACGCCGTGCTCACCGGTGATCGTGCCGCCAAGCGCGATGGCCGCGCCCATGATGTCGTCGAAGGCCTGATGTGCTCTCGCGACCGACTCCGGGTCACCGCCGTCGTGGACGATGAGCGGGTGGGTGTTGCCGTCGCCGGCGTGGGCGACGACCGGGATGCGCAGCCCGTGCCGCTGCCCGATCTCGGCCACTGCGGCCAGCAGCGCCGGCAACTGCGGGATCGGGACGCCGACGTCCTCGAAGAGCAACGTGCCGAGGGCCTCGGCGGCGGGGAAGGCGGCCCGGCGGGCCTGCACGAACAGCTCCCCCTCGTCGGGGTCGTCGGTCACGAACACCTCGGTGGCGCCGTTGGTCTCGCAGGCCTGCTGCATCGTCGCGACCTCCGCGGCGCAGGCCGCGCCCGGAGCGTCCGACTGCGCGACGAGCAATGCTCCAGCGCTCCGGTCCAGGCCCATGCCGAGGTGGTCCTCGACGGCACCGATGGCGCCCTGATCCATGAGCTCGAGCATCGACGGGCGCAGCGTCCGGCCGATCGCCACGACCGCGTCGGCGGCCGAGACCACCGTCGGGAAGCTCGCGACGAGGGTGGCCCGGGGCGTCTGGGCCGGCACCAGCCGCAGGATGGCGCGGGTGACGATGCCCAGGGTGCCCTCGCTGCCGACGAAGAGCTTGACCAGCGACAGGCCCGCGACGTCCTTGATCGGCTTGCCGCCCACCGTGATCAACCGTCCGTCGGCGATCACGACATCCAGGCCCAGGACGTAGTCGGTCGTCACGCCGTACTTCACGCAGCACAGCCCCCCGGCGTTCGTCGCGACATTGCCGCCGATCGAGCAGATCTCGAAACTCGACGGGTCGGGTGGGTACCACAGCCCATGGGCGGCGGCCGCCCCTTTGACCTCGACGTTGAGCGCGCCCGGCTCGACGATGGCGACCCGACTCGCCGGGTCGATCTCGATGCCCCGCATCCGCTCCAGGCTCAGCACGATGCCCCCGTCGAGCGCCGAGGCGCCGCCGGAGACGCCGCTGCCGGCTCCCCGGGGCACGACCGGTATGCCGTGTGCCGCCGCCCAGCGCACGGCCACCTGCACGTGCTCGGCGGTCTCGGCCCGCACCGCGGCCAGCGGTCGGCCCGCGGTCGGCACCCGGGCGTAGTCGTAGCGGTACTTCTCCAGCGCATCCGGGTCGGTTGCGACCACTCCCGCCGGCAGCGAGGCGACGAGCTCGGCGACCACCGTGGCGGGCACAGCGGCCGGCACAGTGGCGGGCACAGCGGGGGGCGCAGCTGCGGGCACCTTGGCGGTGACGTCGGTCATGACGGGTCCTTTCGGTCGGCCGGTGCAGCCCGGCGATCAGCCGGGTGCGGCCGGGCCGCCGGGCCGGTCGACGGCTCCGCCGTAGCGGCGGTCGCGCGCGGCATACAGCTGCACGGCCTGCCACAGGTGGCGGCGGTCGAAGTCGGGCCACAACGTGTCGAGGAACACGAACTCGGCGTAGGCCGACTGCCACAGCAGGAAGTTCGATGTGCGTTGCTCGCCGGACGAGCGGACGAACAGGTCGACGTCCGGCATCCCCGGCTCGTTCAGGTGCCGGGCGATGGTGCGCTCGTCGATCGACGACGGTGTGATCCGGCCCGCCTGCACGCCCTCGGCGATCCGCTGCACGGCGTCGGCCAGCTCGGCCCGCCCGCCGTAGTTGACGCAGAAGTAGAGGGTCAGCCCCCTGTTGTGCCGGGTCAGTTCCTGGGCGACCTCCAGCTCGTGGATCACGCTGCGCCACAAGCGTGGTCGGCGCCCGACCCACCGCATCCGCACCCCCCAGGAGTGCAATTGGTCGCGTCGGCGCCGGATCACGTCACGGTTGAAGCCCATGAGGAAGCGCACCTCGTCGGGCGACCGACGCCAGTTCTCGGTGGAGAAGGCATAGGCCGACAGGTGCGTCACGCCCAGCTCGACGGCTCCCGCGACGACGTCGAGCAGGGCCGCCTCACCGGCCTCGTGGCCCTTGGTGCGCGGCAGCCCTCGGGCGTTGGCCCACCGGCCATTGCCGTCCATGACGATCGCGACATGTCGGGGCAGGATCTCGGCCGGGATCACCGGCGGCCGCACCCCACTCGGGTGCGGGAAGGGCTGCTGGTATGCCGTCATGTGCGCTCCACGAGTCGCAGGGAGCGCACTCCTCGCTCCAGATGCCATTGCAGGAAGGCGGCGACCAGGCCGCTGCCGGCACGCTGGTGGGCCGGGTCGGTGGCTTCGGCGGTCGCCCAGTCGCCGGTGAGCAGGGCCCCGAGCAGGTCCAGGGTCTGCGGGGCCGGGCGGGCGGAGCCGGGCGGGCGGCATACCGCACAGACGACCCCGCCGGCGCCGATGTGGAACGACGGGTGCGGCCCGGGCTCACCGCACTTCGCGCAGTCGTGGAAGCTGGGCGCCCAGCCGGCGACGGCCAGCGCCCGCAACAAGTAGGCGTCGAGCACGAGCAGCGGATCGTGCCGGCCCGCGGCCAGCGACGCCAGGGCCCCGGCGAGCAGCAGGTATTGCTGGGTGGCCGGCTCGTGCTCCTCGGTGAGCCGGTCGCAGGTCTCCACGGCCGCCGTCGCCGCGGTGTATGCCGCGTAGTCCCGACAGATCGAATCACCGTGCGGTGCCAGGGTCTCGGCCTGAGTCACGGTGTCGAGGTTGCGGCCCTCGTAGCACTGCACGTCGACGATCATGAACGGCTCGAGCCGGGCCCCGAAGCGCGACGATGTGCGCCGTACCCCCTTGGCCACGGCCCGCACCTTGCCGCGCTCGCGGGTGAGCAGCGTGATGATCCGGTCGGCCTCGGCCAGCTGGTGGGTCCGCAGCACGACCGCCTCGTCACGATAGAGCGGCACCCGGCCATTGTCTCCCGCCGCCCGGCACGCACCGTGAGAGCATGCGGGAACGGCGCGTCGAGTCGAGGTCAGGATGCATCAGGACGATCTGCTCAGCATGGGCGAGGTGGCTCGGCGCAGCGGGCTGGCCCCCTCGGCGTTGCGCTACTCCGAGACCCTGGGCCTGATCACCAGTCGCCGCAGCCCCGGAAACCAACGCCGATACACCCGATCTGTGCTGCGCCGCCTCGCGGTCCTCCAAGCGGGGCAGCACGTGGGGCTCACGCTGAGCGAGATGGGCACCGCGTTCGCCCGGTTCGGCCCGGAACACGCCCCGACCAAGCAGGAATGGGTAGCCCTGTCGCGCCGCTGGCGACCGCTGCTGGACGAGCGGATCGCCGTGCTGCAGCAGGTGCGCGACGGCCTGGCCAAGTGCGTCGGCTGCGGCTGCCTCACGATGCGCCAGTGCGCCATCTACAACCCTGACGACGAACTGGCTGCCACCGGTGCCGGGGCGCGTCGGGTGTTCCCGCACGCCTGATGACCGCCGACCCGACCCAGGTCGCGGCGGTGGTGGCGCTGGTCGCCGTCGCGCGGCCGGAGTGTGGTGCTGCCCTGGTGGTCGCGATCGACGGGCACAGTGGGGCCGGGAAGACCACCCTCGCCACCGCCGTCGCCGACGGCCTACGCGCACCGCTGGTGCACCTGGACGGCCTCTATCCCGGCTGGGACGGGCTGGCCGCCGGGGTGCGCCGACTGACCGAGCTGGTACTACAACCATTCTGCCGGGGTGAACCGGCGGTCTACCGACCGTGGGACTGGCATCGGGACGGCTGGGGCCAGGCGGTCACCGTGCCGTGGGCGCCGGTGCTCGTGGTGGAAGGCTGCGGCTGTACCGCCCGACCCGCCGACGCGTATGCCGCGGTGCGGGTCTGGGTCGAGGCCGGCGCCGGGGTGCGCCGGCGCCGGGCGTTGGCGCGTGACGGCGCGGCATACGAGCCGCATTGGCAGCGCTGGGCCGACCAGGAGGAGGCGCTCTTCGCCTGCGACCGCACCCGAGAGCGTGCTCACCTCGTGCTCGACACGTCGAGCGCATGATGACCGCATGACGACCCGACCGGCCGGCGCCCCAGCAGCACGGCCCGGCACGCTCGTGACCCTTGTCGCGGTCGCTGCGGTGGCGGTCAACCTGCGTCTGGTCATGTCAGGGGTGCCGCCACTCGTCGACGCCATCGCCGGCGATCTGCGGCTGTCGTCCACCGCCGTCGGGGCGCTGACCACGTTGCCTGTCCTGTGCATGGGGTTGTTCGCTCCGGCAGCCTCGCGCCTGGGCTCCCGGATCGGTCCCCAACGGGCAGTGCTCGTCGCGCTCGCGTTGCTCGGTGGTGGCGCGCTGCTGCGCCTCGGCGGCCACCAGGTCGCGTTGCTCTATGCCGGCACGGTGACCGCCGGTCTGGGTGTGGCGATCGCCGGCACCCTGCTGCCCAGCCTGGTGAAGTCGCTCTTCCCCCCTCAGCGGGTCGGCTCGGCGACCTCCTACTATTTCCTGTGGATGATGGTCGGCGCGGGGGTGGCCGCGGCGGCCGCGGCGCCCTTGGCCACGGCCTTCGGCGGGTGGACCGGCTCACTCGGGGCCTGGGCTGCCCCGGCCGCGCTGGGGGCGGTGTGTTGGCTGCCGGTCGTTCGAGCGGCCCGGGCCCGTGGCCACGCCACTGCCCCGGCGATCGAGCCTGGCGCGACGGTGCCGGCCCCGGCAGCTGCCCGGCTCCCCTGGCGGCACGGCACGGCGCGCCTGCTCGCGGCCTACTTCGTCGTGCAGTCCTGGCAGTTCTTCTCCAGCCTGGCCTGGCTCGCGCCGTCCTATGTGGCGTCGGGGTGGAGCCGGGAGTCGGCCGGCTACCTGCTCTCGGCCTTCCTGGCCGGGCAACTGCTCGGCGGCCTGGTCGGCCCGGCGCTCACCGACCGGGTGGCCGACCACCGGGCCGTCATGGTCTGCGCAACTGCCTGCGCCGCAACGGGTTTCATCGGCATCTTCGTCGCTCCCACCGGGTTGCCATGGCTCTGGGTGGTGTTGCTGGGCATCGGGCAGGGCGCCGCCTTCGCGGTCGGCCTCACCCTGCTCGTGCGGTATGCCGCCTCGCCCGCCGCCAGCGCGCGGCTCTCGGCGATGTGCTTCCTGCTGGGCTACACGACGGCCGCGGCCGGCCCGGCGGGTTACGGCGCCCTGCACGACCGCACCGGCTCGTTCCAGACCGGCTGGGGCACGCTCGCCGCGCTGATGATCGTCCAGACAGTGCTCGGGCTGGCGCTGCGACCCGGCCTCGCGCGGGTGCCCTGACCCGCCCGCGGCCCATCGCAACAAAGCGCTGCGTGAGTGGCGCTCGCACCAGAGCGCGGTCGTGAGTGGCGTCAGGCGCCGAGGCCGGCCAGCGCCCACCCGGCCGCGCACGCGGCATACGCGAGCACGAGCGAGAGCACGACGTTGGCTGCGGCGACCCGTTGCTCCCCGTCCCGCAGCAGGCGCACCGTCTCGACCCCGAAGGTGGAGAAGGTCGTCAGGGCGCCGCACCCGCCGGTGCCCACGAGGGTGAACACCCAACTCGGCGCGCCGTGCCGCGAAACCAACCCGGCCACCAGGCCGAGCACCAGCGACCCGACGACATTGACCGTCATCGTGCCCCAGGGGACCTGACTGTCGTGACGGGACTGCACGAGCAGGTCGGTGAGATAGCGCGCAGGTGCCCCGACCGCCCCGCCGAGGAGCACGAGCAACAGCGTGGTCAAACTCATTGCACGCCCCGGCGATGGGCCCAGGACTCACCGACAGCGCCGCCGAGCCACGCCGCGGGTAGCCCGGTCAGGAGCGTGCCGAGGGCGTATGCCGCGGCCAACCCCGGCCGGCCACCCAGCGCCAGTAGGTGCACCTCCAAGGCATAGGTCGAGAAGGTCGTGTAGCCGCCGAGCACCCCGACGCCCCAGAACGGCCGACGGTAACGGCTGGTCGGCCAGCGCACGGTGACGACGGCGACGAGCGCGCCGAGGGCGAACGCCCCGGTGACATTGGCGGTCAGGGTCGCCCAGGGCAGGCCTGATGGGGCCTGCGGCCAGAGGGTGGCCAGCGCCCAGCGCAAGGCGCTGCCCAGGGCCCCGCCGGCGGCGATGACACCGAGCACGGACCGGCGGTCCCGCAACAGGTCCACGAGCCGGTGCGGGTCGGCGCCGCCGGGCGGCCCGACGGGCCCGCCGGCACCCGCGGCACCGCCGGCGTGCGTCACCAGTCGCGCGCCTCGCCGAGGCCCTTGACGAGCGCATAGAGCCGTCGGGCCTCCTCGACCGAGCGCGGCCCGTCGGATCGTTGGATTGCCATGACGGCCAGGGTCTCGGTGTCGTTGAGCTCGAGGGTCGGCCAGGGCATGCCGCCACCGAACTGCATGGCGACGACCTGCGGCCAGGTCACCCGCGTGGTCGTGAAGAGATTGCGCACCGTCAGGCCCTCGCGGGTCGGCACGGCCCGGATCGTCGCGTAGCGCCAGAACAGGGCCGCAAGGATCCAGCCGATCGAGGCGAGCAGCACCCGATCGGAAACCTGGAAGTCGTGGATCCGGGAGGCGTTGATGAAGACCCCGATGAAGGTGAAGATGACGACGGCGGCGATCGCCAAGGTGATCGCGACAAGGCGGCCACGCTTCGGCCGGAACACCGCGAAGGGGTCCTGCTCGGTTTCGTCGGTCGTGCTGCCGCCGGCTGTGCCGCCGTCGCCCGGCCCGGAGCCGCTTCCGGCATCGGCACCGTGGTCTGGTCCCTCGTCAGGTCCCGCACCCGAGGACCGTCCGACGTGCTCGTCCGCACTCATCAGCCGCTCATCTGCCTCTCCTGCGCCCGGTCCGTGCCTCGCGGTGGGTCGACCGCCCGAAAGCCGGTGCCGCTGCCTCGTGACCCGTGTTCAGAGCCGACAGGCGGCGATCCGGGTCACCAGGATCGCCCGTGCCCCGAGGTCGTAGAGCTCGTCCATGACCCGGTTCGTCTGGGCTCGGGGCACCATGACCCGCACCGCCTTCCAGGTGGGGTCCTGCAGCGGCGAGACCGTCGGTGACTCCAGCCCCGGAGCGAGCCGGCAGGCCTGCTCGACCAACTCCGCCGGCACGTCGTAGTCCATCATGACGTAGTCGCGAGCCGTCACCACCCCGAGCAGTCGGCGGCGCAACACTCCGGCGCCATTGTCCTGTGACACCCGGGCCCCGCAGATGAGCACGGCCTCCGAGCGCAGGATCGGCTCGCCGAACACCTCCAGGCCCTGGCTGCGCAGCGTCGCCCCCGTCTCCACGACATCGGCGATGATGTCGGCGACCCCCAGGGTGACCGCCGTCTCGACGGCGCCGTCCAGCCGCACCACCTTGGCCTCGATCCCGGCGGTGCGCAGGTGATCGGCCACCAGGCCCGGGTAGCTCGTCGCCACCCGTTTGCCGGCGATGTCGGCGAGGCCGGACGCGGAGCCGGCGGGCGCGGCATACCGGAAAGTCGAACGCCCGAAGCCCAGGGGCATCACCTCGACCGCGTCGCTGCCGGAGTCCAACAACAGATCGCGCCCGGTGATCCCGGTGTCGACGGTGCCGGACCCGACGTAGATCGCGATGTCGCGGGGTCGCAGGTAGAACAATTCCACGTCGTGCTCGCGGTCGACGACGACGAGCTCCTTGGGGTCGCGACGCACCTGATAGCCCGCCTCGGCAAGCATGAGGGCGGCGGGCTCGGCGAGAGAGCCCTTGTTGGGCACGGCGATTCGCAACATCGGTTGATCGGGTCCTTCGTCGGCTAGGTCGGGGGCGGCGGCGGGCGGTTGCCCTAGAGATGGGCGTAGACGTCCGCGAGGCTCAGGCCGCGCGCCAACATGAGCACCTGCACGTGGTAGAGCAACTGGCTGATCTCCTCGGCGGTGCGCGCCTGGTCCTCGTGCTCGGCGGCCATCCAGGCCTCGGCCGCCTCCTCGAGCACCTTCTTACCGATCGCGTGCACCCCCGCGTCGAGCGCCGCGACGGTGCCTGAGCCGGCCGGCCGCGACGCGGCCTTCTCGGACAGTTCCGCGAACAGTTGCTCGAAGGACTTCACGAGGGGACAGCCTACCGAGACCAGGAGGGACCGTGCCCCAACCTGGTCAGCCGAGCCAGTCCAGTCGGTCGGCGCGAAGGGACGCGACCGCACCGGCCCGTTGGTTTTCGACGAGCATCCGAGCCAGGCGAACCGCGCCCTCCATCGCCCAACGTTGCGGGCCGGAGAACGTGTCGGCCAGTTCATCCGGGAGAGCGAAGACCCGGTTGATGAGTTCCTCGGAGTCCACTTGCGCCGAAGCCCATGCCTGGGCGCGGATCTGCTCGTCGGTCAAGTGAACAGCAGTCCTGGTCTTCTCGTAGAGCGCACGACACAGAATCTCCGGACTCGGAGTCGCTCGGTCGATCGCCGGGGCGCCCGTGAGGATCTCGCACTCCTCCCACAGAATGTCCAGGAGCAACTCCTTCACCAACTCGTCGTTGACCCCCCCAGCTGGCCCGTCGAAGAGCCGAACGAGCGCGAGGGCGGCGTCCAAACGCCCCCAGATCCAATCGTGCGCCCGCCAGTGGTCGTCCACGAAGGCCGCGAAATGCCCAAGCCTCGTGCCGTAGAGCTTCGAACCGCTCTCTTCAGGTGACCCGAAGAGTGGTTTGGCATCGTCAAGGCTCCCGAAGAGCAACTGGTGCGCGCGGGGGCTCTCCGGGCTAATGACGCGCAGATCGAACGGTGGCGGGGCCATTCCGGTGTTGAAGTCCCGGGCCTGAGTGATCACCTCCACCGCGAGAATCGCCGCCCACAGGTGCTCGGCCGGCGCGTTCCAGTGCTCACCCCATTCCGTGACGATGTTGTCCATCTGTCGGGCAAGCATCTTGAGGATGCCCGACTTGACGACCACGCTTGCGGCGGCGGCAAGGCTCTCCGACCTGGCCACGACTGCGTCGACGTACTCAGTGAGTGCGCCCACCTCGTGCTCAGCCGCGCAGATCCTTGCGCTCAGCTGCATCTCGTTGTCTCGACGCGCAGCCCGCGATGCCCAGCGAAGCATCCGGCTGGCAACCCGCAGTCCCCACTGCCATTGTCCATTCACCGCAGGTCGCAATGACGTCGGCACGGAGTAGAAGCCGTTGCGCAGCCACATCTCGATGTCTGCCTCGTCGACGCGATGTGCGGCGACATCCGGGTGCTTGAGCTCGAACTCGTGTTTGAGCAGGCCATCGACCCGCATCCGCCGATATGCCGGCAGCAGCACGTCGGCGGCCTTCGACAGCGCTTGATGCCCATCCGTGCTCACGGCTGACCCCAAGAGATTGAGGATGTCGCTGGTCGACGCCTTCGACCGCGCGGCATGGTCCCGAAGCGAGCGGATGGCGCTGGTGAGGTCGGCCTCCCCGCGCAGGTCCCAGAGCGAGGCGAGGATCGAGACCCACGGCGGCGCGGCATCGCTTCCCGCTAGGGGCGAGATGGGCGAACGCTGTGCGACACTCGGCGTCACGTAGAGTACGCACCGGGTGGATTGGTGCTCGACCGGCGTCCGCTCCAGGTGGTCGAAGAGCGGGATGAATGGGGCGTTGTCCAACACGCCCCCGTCGATGAGCCAGCTCGGCGTGTTATCGGGAGTGACGGCCCGAGCCTGCAGACTCGGTGACTCCCAGACCGGCCCGAACGCAATCGGAAAACCGGCGGAGGCGCGGGCCGCACGAGCCAGATCCTTGTCCACGTCCTGGCCTTCGAAGGCATCGCGATGCGGATCGGCCTCGAAAAGCTGGGAGGTCGGGTTGTAGACCTTTCGGTTTTCGTTCCGGGCGAACTTGTAGACCCGCCGCCGATCGGTGATCTGCAGGATCGTCTCGTCACCCTCACGTAGCTCGACTAGCCCACCCCGCAGCGCGGTCGCGGTCACCAGCAGGCACATGTCCTGCGGCTTCTCGCCAGCCTTGATGCCAGGCTTGACACCCTTGACGAGATCTAGGATCTGCTGCTCGAAGAAGTCTCCCGAGAGGACACTCTGGCCGTGCGAGGGATCGACCCCGGCCTGGTTCTTCATCGTCTTGAGCAGATGGCCCTTGTCCAGCCGAGCTTGCTGCTGCCAGAGTTCGAGCAGATGGGGCAACTCGGTCCCGCGGGCGATCGCCGAGGCCAGCACTGCACCGTTGAGCCCGCCGGCGCTGGTCCCGGCCACGACGTCGACGATGACCCGCTGATCCCCGCGGATCGGTGCCCAGCCTCGGGCGGCCGTCGAGCGGCCCAACATACGGTTGAGTTCGTGGACAACCCCACCCATCCACACGGCCAGGCTCACGCCGCCGTTGAGAACCAGACCGATCCGCACGTCCTGAGCATCCATGCCGCCTCATTGTGAGGGATGCGGACCGGTCTGTGCTCCGAAATGCTAAACCTGTCGACCTGTCGACCTGTCGGCCGGTCACCCGGCGATCGTCGCCGGCTCACCGCGCTCGGCTCCGCGCTCCTCGCGGGTGGCCTTCACCCACTGGCTGAAGCCGTAGAGCACGAAGATGCCGTAGCCGATGTAGAGCACTGCGGTCGGCACATAGCCCGTGGCGAAGCCGAGCGGCACGCCGATGAGGTCGACGGCGATCCAGGCCAGCCAGAACTCGTTCCACCCGCGGGCCATCGCATAGGTGGCGATGACCGAGCCGACGAAGATCCACGCGTCGCACCAGTAGAACCACCAGGCCGGGGTCCAGTAGGGGTTCGGGGCGAGATTCCACAGCGCGAGGAAGACCTGGTGGACCAGGACGGTGCCCAACAGCCACCCGGCGACCATGGCGAGGCGCTCCCGCGTCGTGGCCCAGCGCGGGGTGATGGCGGGTGCCGCGTTGTCGACGCCACGCTGGCGACGCGACTCGTTCCACCGCCACCAGCCGTAGATGCTCGTGGCGATGAAGAAGATCTGCCGGCCGGCCTGGCCGAACAGCGGGATCCGTTGGTCGGCCCCGAAGAGGGCGCCGAGGTAGACGAAGAAGAGCATGATGTTGGCGGTGATGCCGACCGGCCAGGCCCACACCCAGCGCTTCATGCCCAGGTATGCCGAGGCCGCGCCGATGAGGATGCCGATGAGCTCCAGCCAGTGCATCTCGTAGCCGGCGACCGGGAAGGTCGCGCCGATGAGTTGCTGAAAGATGTTGCCGTTCATGTGGTGTTCGTCCTCGAGTCCGTTACCTACCAGGGACGAACTCCGGGGACACACTCACCACCCCGCACACCGACCCCCGGGCGCCCGAATGGCACCCGGCATACCGGCGTCGCGAAGCGACGAAACGCGCTGCCTCCCATCCGGACTCTCACCGTCGGTCCCGGAATCTCACCGAGTCAACCGACCGCTGGCTGCGGTCGGGTCGTGGACTGTCACCACCGGTTCGGAATTACACCGACCCCGGAGCACGTAGACCCAGTGTATGCCGCCTCGCCGCCACCCCGCACATGTCGAAGGTCCGGACCGCTGCACTGGTGGGCCCGCTCAGTGCTGATGACGCTGCGCGAGGTCGCGCAGTTGGGCGACCGCGGCCGCGGCGGACTCCGCGGCATACACGGCGGAGCCGGCGACGAAGACATCGGCGCCGGCCTCGGCGCAGGCCTCGATGGTGCGCGCGCTGACGCCGCCGTCGACCTGCACCCAGACCTGGCCGCCGTGCCGACGCACCGACTCCCGCACCTGGCGCACCTTCGGCAATTGGCCGGCCAGGAAGGCCTGGCCGCCGAAGCCGGGCTCGACGGTCATCACCAGCACCATGTCCAGTTCCGGCAGCAGCCCCTCGTAGGGCGCCCACGGGGTCGCGGGCTTCAGAGCCATGCCGGCCCGAGAGCCAGCTGCCCGCAGGGTCCGGGCCAGCCCCTGCGGGTCGGCCGCGGCCTCGACGTGGAAGGTCACCGACCCGGCCCCCGCCTCGGCGTATCCGGGCGCCCAGCGGTCCGGGTCGGCGATCATGAGGTGGCAGTCGACCGGGATCGGGCTGACCCGCAGCAGCGCCTCGACGACCGGCAGCCCGAGGGTCAGGTTGGGCACGAAGTGGT
>WBZP01001470.1_pt1 | contig 26164 bp, 30 predicted proteins | sample 5204301 | NCBI WGS metagenome assembly WBZP01 (sample SAMN12412401, study PRJNA552823) | activated sludge metagenome | isolation source: activated sludge from nitrification reactor of wastewater treatment plant... | place: USA: Pennsylvania | collected 2017 | reverse complement strand
GATGCCGACATACTTCTCGGCGACCAGGGATGCGGTGTCGAGCGCCTCGTTGCCCGCGTAACCCCAGAATTCCTTGCGCACGCGCAGGTGCAGGTACTCGGCAAAGGCTTCGGCCAGGCGGTCGGCCAGCGCCTTGAGCATGATCGCGTGGTAGTCGTCATGCTGCGCCTCGAACTCGGCGAGTTTCTTCTCGATGCCGATACCGGCGGTCACCACGAAAGCGCCGGCGTAGTCGGGCGTGCCCTTGGCTGCAACGAAATCGGCGAGGCAACAATTCGGCTTGCCGGCTGGGCGCTCATGTTGCTGGCGCAGGTTGTGCCAGGTGATCAACGGTGTGGCCCGCGCTTCGTCGGCGTAGAACTCGATGTCGTCGCCCTGGGCATTGGCCGGATAGAGGCCGAACACGCCGCTGGCAGTCAACCACTTCTCGGCGATGATCCGCTTCAACATCGCCTGCGCATCCTTGAAAACGTTGCGCGCGGCTTCGCCGACCACCGCATCGTCGAGAATCCTCGGGTAGGCGCCGGCGAGATCCCAGGTCTGGAAGAACGGCCTCCAGTCAATGTACTGCGCAAGCGTGGCGAGATCGAAGTCGGCCAGCACCTGCACGCCGAGTTGCTTCGGCTTCACCGGCGCATGGGGCGGGCGTAAGGCGTTCTCGCGTGCCGCTGCGAGGGTGACCAGCGTTTGCCCCTTTTTGTTCGCATGCTGCTCGCGCAGCTTGACGTAATCTGCTGCGACCTCGGCGACATAGCCGGCGCGCTGCCCCTCCGAGAGCAATGCGGTCACCACGCCGACCGCTCGCGAGGCGTCGGGCACGTAGACCACCGGCCCCCGGTAATGCGGCGCGATCTTGATCGCAGTGTGGGCGCGCGAGGTCGTCGCGCCGCCGATCAGCAGCGGGACCGCATTTGCCTCGCCAAAGCCTTGGCGCTGCATCTCGGCGGCGACGTGGCCCATTTCCTCCAACGAAGGCGTGATCAGGCCCGACAGCCCGATCGCCTGCGCGCCATGCTCGCGCGCCGCGTGCAGGATCTTTTCGCACGGCACCATCACGCCCAGGTCGATCACGTCGTAGCCGTTGCATCCGAGCACCACGCCGACGATGTTCTTGCCGATGTCGTGCACATCGCCCTTCACGGTGGCGACGACGATCCGGCCCTTCGAGGTCGAACCGGTGCGCAGCTTCTCGGCCTCGATGTAGGGAATCAGGTGCGCGACTGCCTGCTTCATCACCCGCGCCGACTTCACCACCTGCGGCAGAAACATTTTGCCCGCGCCGAACAGGTCGCCGACCACGTTCATGCCGGCCATCAGCGGGCCTTCGATCACCGCGAGCGGCGGTTTGCCTTCAGCGGTGAGCTTGGCGCGCACTTCTTCGGTATCGGCGACGACGAACTCGGTGATGCCTTTCACCAGCGCATGCGAGAGCCGCTGCTCGACCGGCCATTCGCGCCAGGCGAGGTCGACTGCCTGTTCCTTCGCCTGGCCCTTGACCGTCTGCGCGAACTCGACCAGCGCCTCGCCGGCACCCGGGTTGCGGTTGAGCACCACGTCTTCGACCTTCTCCCGCAGCCCCGGATCGAGATCGTCATAGACGCCGAGCTGGCCGGCGTTGACGATCCCCATTGTCAGGCCGTTCTTTACCGCGTGATAAAGGAATACCGTGTGAATCGCCTCGCGCACCGCGTCGTTGCCGCGGAAGCTGAAGCTCACGTTCGAGACGCCGCCGCTGGTCTTGGCGTGCGGCAGGTTCTGCCTGATCCAGCCCACCGCGTTGATGAAGTCCACCGCGTAGTTGTCATGCTCCTCGATGCCAGTGGCGATGGCGAAGATGTTCGGATCGAAGATGATGTCTTCCGGCGGAAAGCCGATGCCGAGCAGCAGATCGTAGGCGCGCCGGCAGATTTCCGTCTTGCGCGCATAGGTGTCGGCCTGGCCCTTTTCGTCGAAGGCCATCACGATCACCGCCGCGCCGTAGCGGCGCGCGAGCTTCGCCTGCTGCAGGAACGCGGCCTCGCCTTCCTTCATCGAGATCGAGTTGACGATGCCCTTGCCCTGGATGCATTTAAGGCCGGCTTCGATCACCTCCCACTTCGAGGAATCGAGCATGATCGGCACGCGCGAGATGTCCGGCTCGGAAGCGATCAGCTTGAGAAAGCGGTCCATCGCCGCCTTCGAATCGAGCATCGCCTCGTCCATGTTGATGTCGATCACCAGCGCGCCGTTTTCCACCTGCTGGCGTGCCACCGCCAGCGCATCGTCGTAGCGGCCTTCGAGAATCATCCTGGCGAAGGCGCGCGAGCCGGTCACGTTGGTGCGCTCGCCGACGTTCACGAACAGCGCGTCGGCGCCGACGTTGAACGGTTCCAGTCCGGACAGACGAAGCTTCTTCTCGACCCGTGGCCGCGCGCGCGGCGCGACATCGGCGACGGCCTGTGCCACCGCGGCGATGTGGGCCGGCGAGGTGCCGCAGCAGCCGCCGACGATGTTCACCAGACCCGAGCGCGCCCATTCGACGATCTCGTTCGCGAGTTGCGCCGGCGTTTCGTCGTAGCCGGTGGGCGAAAGCGGATTGGGCAGACCGGCATTCGGGTGCGCGGAGACGAAGCAGTCGCACACCTGCGAAAGCTCCTCGACATAGGCGCGCAGTTCTTTTGCGCCCAGCGCGCAATTGAGGCCGAAGCTGATCGGTCGCGCATGCGAGAGCGAATTCCAGAACGCCTCGGCAGTCTGGCCGGAGAGCGTGCGGCCGGAGGCATCGGTGATCGTGCCGGAGATCATCACCGGCAGGCGCCGCTTGAGGTCGTCGAACAGTTTCTCGATCGCGAACACCGCGGCTTTGGCGTTGAGCGTATCGAAGATGGTCTCGATCAGCAGGATGTCGGCGCCGCCATCCATCAGGCCGCGCGCCGAATCGTAGTAATCGTCGACCAGTGCATCGAAGCTGATGTTGCGAAAACCCGGATCGTTCACGTCGGGCGAGATAGACAGCGTGCGCGAGGTCGGTCCCAGCACGCCGGCGCAAAAGCGAGGTTTGGCCGGGTCGGCGGCGGTAAATTCGTTGCACAGGTCGCGCACCAGCTTTGCCGCGACCACATTGAGTTCGTAGGCGATCTCCGCCAGCCCGTACTCGGCCTGCGAGACGCGCGTGGCGTTGAAGCTGCTGGTCTCGATGATGTCGGCGCCGGCTTCGAGGTAGGCGCGGTGGATGCCGCCGATCACGTCGGGCCGTGTCAGCACCAGCAGATCGTTGTTGCCCTTGAGGTCCTTCGGATGGTCCTTGAAGCGGCTGCCGCGGTAGTCGGCTTCACCCAGTTTGTGCTGCTGGACCATCGTGCCCATCGCGCCATCGAGAATCAGGATGCGCTCTTCGAGCAGGGCGGCGAGTTCTTGCGTGCGGTCGGGTTGCATCGATCTGCCTTTCGAACGGCTGCCGGATGCGCCGGCCCTTCGTCGGCAACCCTTCGCGGGACCACCAAAGGAAAACGGCGCTACAAACCGGTGTGGGTTTGCGAGCGCCGTTGTTCGGTTGCCGAGCCTGGCCCGTCCAAAGCGGGTCGCAACGCTCCTCGGCAATGGCTGGATTCTAGCCGCTCGCCCCGGCGCTGCCAAGATAATCAGTCGATCAGGCGCGGCGCCCATCCCGGGCGATGCCCTGTAGGCCGCATGGATAGGCGGTCTACAAACGCACTACCTGGAAAGCCGCCTGGATAGGCGGTCTACAGAGGGCATGCCTGGAGAAGTCCGTCCTGTCTGGCTTGCAGCTCGACAGCCTGGGACGCTGCAATCCGGGATCGGACCCGCCTTGCGCCCGGGTTCGACCGGGCAACCCTCCGCAACTACTGTGCCATAATCGCCGCAACGCTCGACCCGAAGGAAACCCACATGGATGACAACAAGAGCAAGGCGCTGGCTGCGGCCCTGGCGCAGATCGAAAAGCAGTTCGGCAAGGGCTCGATCATGCGCCTTGGCGACGGCGAGGTGGTGTCGGACATCCAGTCGGTGTCCACCGGCTCGCTGGGCCTGGACATCGCGCTCGGAATCGGCGGCCTGCCACGCGGCCGGGTGGTCGAAATCTACGGCCCGGAATCCTCCGGCAAGACGACGCTGACCCTGCAGGTGATCGCCGAGATGCAGAAGATCGGCGGCACCGCCGCCTTCATCGACGCCGAACACGCGCTCGACACGACCTACGCGCAAAAGCTCGGGGTCAACGTCGGCGAACTGCTGATTTCGCAACCCGATACCGGCGAGCAGGCGCTGGAAATCGCCGACATGCTGGTGCGCTCGGGCGGTGTCGAGATCGTCGTCATCGATTCGGTCGCGGCGCTCACCCCGCGGGCGGAAATCGAGGGCGAGATGGGCGACCAGCTGCCCGGCCTGCAGGCGCGCCTGATGAGCCAGGCGCTGCGCAAGCTCACCGCCAACATCAAGCGCACCAACACGCTGGTGATCTTCATCAACCAGATCCGCATGAAGATCGGCGTGATGTTCGGCAGCCCCGAAACCACCACCGGCGGCAACGCGCTCAAGTTCTACGCTTCGGTGCGCCTGGACATCCGCCGCACCGGCGCGATCAAGAAAGGCGACGAAGTGGTCGGCTCGGAAACCCGGGTCAAGGTGGTCAAGAACAAGGTTGCGCCGCCGTTCCGCCAGGCGGAGTTCGACATCCTTTACGGCGAGGGCATCTCGCGCGAAGGCGAGATCGTCGACATGGGCGTGAACCACAAGCTGGTCGACAAGTCCGGCGCATGGTATTCGTACAACGGCGATCGGATCGGTCAGGGCAAGGACAATGCGCGCGATTTTTTGCGCGAACATCCGGCAATCGCGCGCGAGATCGAGAACAAGATCCGCGTGGCAGTCAACCTGCCCGAGATGCCGCCGGTGACAGCCGCTGCACAGGCGGCCGCCGCCTAGCGGCGGGTCGATGGAATCCACCCTGCGCGAGCGGGCACTGCGCCTGCTCGCGCGTCGCGACTACTCGCGCTTGGAACTGACGCGCAAGCTTGCTGCACACGGCACTTCAGACGAAATCGACGCCTTGGCAACCCAACTCGAACTCTCCGGCCTGCTCTCCGACGCGCGCTTCGCCGAGAGCTTCGTCGCCGCCCGCGGCGCGCGCCTCGGCGGCCTCAAGCTGCGGCATGAATTGAAGAATCGCGGCATCTCGCGCGAGTTGATCGACCAGCATGCTGCGCGCGACGCCGACTCCGAACTGCAAAGTGCGCGTGCGCTATGGCTGCGCAAGTTCGGCACCCTGCCTGGCGATGCGCGCGACTACGCGAAACAGGCGCGGTTTCTTGCCAGCCGCGGTTTTTCCGCCGCAACCGTGCATCGGGTGCTGAAGGATTCGCCGGAAGATGCGCGGGAGGATGCGCAATGACCACGCCCGGCCGTTCCGGGGGGCCATTCTTCTGCACGGCGCGGCTGCGCGCGTCGCCGAGGGTGGCGTCATGAGCATGTTGCGCGTGAACAATCTGCGCAAGAAATACAAGTCGCGCACCGTCGTGCAGGATGTGTCGTTCGAGGTCGCCAGCGGCGAGGTGGTCGGCCTGCTCGGCCCCAACGGTGCCGGCAAGACCACCTGCTTCTACATGATCGTCGGCCTGGTGGCGGCCGACGGCGGCGAGATCGTGCTCGACGGTACGACGCTCACCCATATGCCGATTCACCGCCGCGCAAGACTCGGCCTGTCCTACCTGCCGCAGGAAGTGTCGGTGTTCCGCAAGCTCAATGTGGCGGAAAACATCGGCGCGGTGCTCGAGTTGCAAGGCCTGTCGAAAAGCGAGATTCGGGAACGGCTGGAGCAACTGCTCGACGAATTGCACATCGCACACCTGCGCGACAATTCCGCGATCTCGCTCTCCGGCGGGGAACGCCGACGGGTCGAGATTGCCCGCGCCCTGGCGACCAGTCCGCGGCTGATTCTGCTCGACGAACCGTTCGCCGGCGTCGACCCGATCGCGGTGATCGACATCCAGAAAATCATCGCCTATCTCAAGCAGCGCGAGATCGGCGTGCTGATCACCGATCACAACGTGCGCGAGACCCTGGGCATCTGCGACCGCGCCTACATCATCAACGAAGGCGCGGTGATGGCGGCGGGAAGTGCACAGGAAATTGTCTATAATGAAAGCGTCCGGAAAGTGTATCTGGGCGAGAATTTCCGCCTCTGACGGGCCGATGCAATCATGCTGTTCGTAGCTGCCTTTCCGCCCGCGCTTCCGAGCCGCCTTTCGCCGCTGAGCGGAGTGCCGGACAGCCACATCGCGGGACTGCGTCGGCGCGTTGATCGATGAAGCAAACCCTCCAACTCCGCCTCTCCCAGCACCTCGCGCTGACCCCGCAACTGCAGCAGTCGATTCGGCTGTTGCAACTGTCGACGCTCGAACTCAACCAGGAGATCGAGAAGTTCCTGACCGACAACCCGCTGATGGAGCGCGACGACATCGAGCCGGAGGCGGCGCCCTACGTTCCCGGCCAGGAAGGCGCCGCGCCGGCGACCTCGTCGAGCGACGCCCCGCGCGAGCAGGCAACCGACCAGCAGGATCGCGCGTCCGGCGCAGACGATTCCGCGATCGACTGGTTTGCAGAGGGCGGCAGCGGCTCGAGCGGGCCGCGCAGCGACGACGACGACAACGACTATCAGGACATTCAGGCCGCGGGTACCACGCTGCGCGATCACCTGACTTCGCAACTTGCGTTGACCCAGCTTTCCGACCGCGACCGCAGCCTGACCCGCTTCCTGATCGAAGCGATCGACGACGACGGCTATCTGACCCAGGCGCTGGAAGACCTGCTGCCGCTGCTGCCGGAAGAGTACGGTTTCGAGCTGGACGACCTGCTGATTGCCCTGCGCCATGTGCAGAGCATGGACCCGCCCGGCGTTGGCGCGCGGACCGCCTCGGAGTGCCTGGCGCTGCAATTGACGAATATGGTCGGGTCGCCGGTACGCGATCTCGCACTGGTCATCGTGCGCCAGCATCTGGAACTGCTCGCCGGGCGCGACTATGTGAAGCTCAAGAAGGCGCTCGGCTGCAGCGACGACGAACTGCGCGTCGCGCACCAGTTGATCTGCTCGCTCAACCCGCGTCCAGGGTCGCAGTTTTCGTCGGTCGATACGCGCTACATCGTGCCCGACGTGATCGTCAAGAAAGTGCGCACCCAGTGGCTCACCGCACTCAACCCGGATGCGATGCCCAAGCTGCGCATCAACCGGCTCTATGCGGACATCCTGCAGCAGCAGCGCAGCAACGGCGGCGGCGCGTCCGGCCTGTCGTCGCAGTTGCAGGAAGCCAAGTGGTTCATCAAGAACGTGCAGCAGCGTTTCGACACCATCCTTCGCGTCTCGCAGGCGATCGTGAACCGCCAGCGCCAGTTCTTCGATTATGGCGAAGTCGCGATGCGTCCGCTCACGCTGCGCGAGATCGCAGAAGAACTCGGTCTGCATGAATCGACCATCTCGCGCGTGACCACGCAAAAGTTCATGGCCACGCCCCGCGGCATCTTTGAACTCAAGTATTTTTTCGGCAGTCATGTGTCAACGGTTGCCGGCGGCGAATGCTCGGCCACCGCGATCCGCGCGCTGATTCGTCAGCTCGTGGGCGCGGAGGACACCAAGCGACCGCTGTCGGATGCCAAGATTGCCGAGATTCTCGGCCAGCAGGGAATCGTCGTCGCGCGTCGCACGATCGCGAAATACCGCGAGGCGCTCAGCATCCCGCCGGTCAATCTGCGCAAGTCCATTTAGCACCATACCGGAGAGGAGCGAACATGAACCTGACGATCACCGGGCATCACATAGAAGTCACGTCGGCCATCCGCGATTACGTGACCAGCAAACTCGATCGCGTGATTCGGCATTTCGACCATGTGACCAGCGTCAACGTGATTCTGACGGTGGAAAAGCTGCGCCAGAAGGCGGAAGTCACGCTGCATGTGCGCGGCAAGGACATCTACTCCGAAGCCGAGGATCAGGACATGTACGTGGCAATCGATGCGCTGGTCGACAAGCTCGACCGCCAGGTGGTCAAGCACAAGCAGAAGACCCAGGATCACGGGCACAGTACGCTGAAGAAACACCCCGTGACCGAGTAGGCTGGCCGAGATTGCGCCAAGGCGTATAATTTTCGCTGTTCTACGACAAACCCGGCCTCGCCACCCCGAGCGTTTCGCGTTTCTGCGCCGCGCGTGAACCACGCGCGGCTCGCCCCGATCCCAGATGAACCTCATCGCAAAATTGCTGCCTCAGACCAACGTCGCGATTGATCTCGAGGCGAGCAGCAAGAAGCGCGTTTTCGAGCAGGCCGGACTGATGTTCGAGAACAATCAGGGAATTGCGCGCAGCCTGGTGTTCGACAGCCTGCTCGCGCGCGAACGGCTCGGCTCGACCGGGCTCGGCCAGGGGATCGCTATTCCCCACGGACGCATCAAGGGGCTCAAGGAAGCGGTCGGCGGATTCATCCGCCTGGCCCAGCCGGTGCAGTTCGATGCGCCCGACGGCAAGCCGGTCGGTTTGCTCTTCGTGCTGCTGGTTCCCGAGCTGGCGAACGAGCATCACCTGCAGATCCTCTCCGAACTGGCGGAGGTGTTCAGCGACAAGACCTTCCGCGAGTTGCTCGGCAAGGCAGAGACTGCGCTGGAGATTCATTCGCTGTTCTCGACATGGGACCCAAATGCAGCAAATCAGCGTCGGTCAGCTGTTTGAGGACAACCGCGAGAAGCTCAAGCTAACCCACGTCAGCGGCAACCTTGATACCCCCATCAAGGCCGCCGACGAATCGGTATGGCCGGCCGATCTGGTTGGCCACATGAATCAGATGCACCTGAATCGCGTGCAGGTGGTCGGGGCCGCGGAGATCGCCTGGGCGGCCCGCCAGCCGCCGGAACGCATGCGCGGCCGCATGGACGAAATCGCCACGGTGCGGCCGCCGGCAATCATCATGGCCGACGGCTGCGAGGTTTCCGACGGGACCGCGCGGATGTCCGCCGAGACCGGGGTGGCGGTTTTCACCACCCCGTCGACCTCGGCGTCGGTGATCGACCTGCTGCGTCTTTACCTTGCGCGCGCGCTGGCCGAGCGAACCACGCTGCATGGCGTATTCATGGACGTGCTCGGCCTGGGCGTGCTGATCACCGGCGAATCGGGCGCCGGCAAGAGCGAACTCGCGCTGGAACTGATAACCCGCGGTCATGGCCTGGTGGCGGACGACATCGTCGAAGTGTTTCGCGTTGCACCGGATACGCTCGAAGGGCGTTGCCCCGAGCTGCTGATGGATTTTCTCGAGGTGCGGGGGCTCGGCCTGATCAATATCCGCACCATTTTTGGCGAGACCGCGCGGCGGCGCAAAATGCGCTTGCGCCTGATTGTGCACCTGCAGAAACCTTCGCCAGGCGTACCGGAGGCAACCCGCCTTCCGCTGGACGACCAGACACAGGTCGTTATCGGTGTTCCGATCCGCCGGGTGGTGCTGCCGGTTGCCGCCGGGCGCAACCTTTCCGTGCTGCTGGAGGCGGCGGTCCGCACCACCGTATTGATGCTGCGCGGAATCGACGCCAACAAGGAATTCATCGATCGACAACGGCGTGCCATCGACGGGCAAAGCCCGTGACGGCGCGCGCCGCCGCGTCAACCCGGTCGGATGCGGCGCGTTCACCAAGGGCAGTCAAACCGCAGTCATATTCCGAGGAGATGCCAATGAAGACAAGACTGATGTTGGGCACTGTCGCCACGCTGTTTGTTGCCGGTTTGACCGCCGCCCCGGTCGCCTACGCGACGCCGCAGCAGGACAAGATGAAGGCCTGCAATGCCGAAGCCAAGGACAAGACCGGCGACGAGCGCAAGGCATTCATGAAGCAATGCCTGTCGGCCCAGAAAGCCGAAGAAGCCTCGACTTTGACGCCGCAACAGCAGAAGATGAAGAGTTGCAATGCGGAAGCCAAGGCCAAGGCAATCAAGGGCGACGAGCGCAAGAAATTCATGAGCACCTGCCTCAAGGGTTGATCCCGCGCAAATCCGCCAGCAGACGGCAGCCAATAGGCTGCCGTTGTCGTTTGGATCGACTGTGTGGCTATGACATAAGGCCGATTCATAACCTGACTTCGACGCGTAGAATGCGAGACTGTCGAATCCGCTACTCGCTCTGGAGATACTCATGAAGGTACATTTTCTGGCTGCGGTTGTGGCTGCGGTCGCACTGGCCGGCTGCGCCAATCAGGTACAGATGGGCTCGCCGAATGCAAAAACCACCGCGACCGGCGCTGCCGGCGGCGCCACCTCGAGCGGCGCCAACGCCCAGCTCGAGCGCTGCGATCGTCCGCTGGGTACGCTGGCGCTGCTCGAAGATCAGAATTCCGACTGGTACCGGATTCTTACCGGGGAGTACAGGCTGACCTCGACCGTGCCGTTGCTGCGCCTGCTGGTGCAGCAAAGCAACTGCTTCGTGGTGGTCGAGCGGGGGCGCGGCTTTCAGGGCATGACGACCGAGCGCGCGCTCGAACAATCCGGCGAATTGCGCCGCAACTCGAATTTCGGCAAAGGCCAGATGGTCTCTGCCGACTACGGCCTGACGCCGACCGTGATCTTCAGTGCGCGCGACACCGGCGGCCTGGGCGGCGCGCTCGGCGGCTTCAGCGGCCGGTATCGCGTCCTCGGCGCGGTCGGTGCCGGCGTCAAGCAACGCGAGGCAAGCACCATGCTGGCCCTGATCGACAACCGCTCCGGTGTTCAGGTCTCCGCTTCGGAAGGCAGCGCATCGAATACCGACTTCTCGATTCTCGGCGGGATGATCGGTACCCATGCCGGCGGCGGTCTGGGCGGCTACTCGAATACGCCGGAAGGAAAGGTGATCGCCGCTGCGTTTACCGACGCCTACAACCAGATGGTCAGAGTGCTGCGAAACTACAAGCCGCAGCAAGCCACCGGCCCGTACGGCCTGGGCACGGGAGGCTCGCTGGGTGTCGATGGCGATCGTCCGCCGCCGCCGGCTGACGCACCTACCAAGAAGCGGCGATAGGACAGGCGACGTTTCGTCGCTGACGACGGGCCACCCTGGGTGACCCGTCTCGTTTGGCTCAGTCCTGCTTGTGGCATCGCAGTGGCCGCTTGGCGTCAACCGCATGCTGGCCGCGGGCACGCCGTCCAGGCGCAACCCGGGTGGTTGGTCGCGACGCGCTGCGGGTCGGCGTCCTCAGGCGATCTTTGGCGCTTGGCGATAGTCCCAACGCTACGATCGATGCTGCCATGAACCGGTCCCAATCCATAATCGGGTTCCTTTCTCCAGATGCAAGTGCGAGCTATCAGCTTCGCACGCAACGTGCCAGAAGGTTTCTCTATTTAATCAATTGCTTGGCAGAGGCGTAGACGCCGGGGCCGTCGCCCGAGCGGGACAATTGCCGGTGCGGACAGAAAACTTCTTTTGATTCAACCGCTTGGTCGTCGCAGCCGGGCGACTTCACAGGGCGAGGGGGCGCCTGCCCTTCGGGCGGCGGCTAGGCTAGTCGAGAAGTTCGAAATCGACCGTTTCGGCGTCTTCGGCGTAGGTGCGGCCGAAGCAAATGTGGCCGCGGCCGCGCAGCACGACTTCTTCGCGCTTGAGCGCGACTTCGAGTTCGCCCTCGAACGTGACGTAGGTGCCGTTGCTGCTCATGTCGAGCAGAACGAACTTGTCGCGCCGGCGCTCGATCCTGGCGTGGGTGCGCGACGAACGCCGGTCGGCAATAACGATGTCATTGCCGAGTTCGCGGCCGAGGGTCAGGTGGGTGCGCTGGCCGTCGATCAGGATGCTGACGTTTTGATGGCGCACCTTGAGCCGGGTGCGCGGCAGCGGGCGGACCACCGGGCTCGGCGACAGCATGGTCATGTCGGCAGACCCCTGCCACATCACCTCGAACACGCGGGTTTCGCTTTCCTTGCCCTTGACCGTCACCTGATCGAGTTCGCGCACCGAGCCGCGCAGGAGCGGCGTCAGCGCCTCGGTGGTTTCAAAGCTGGTGATGATCTGCCCGGCCTTGGCCAGATCGGTCAGGCGCGAGGCGACATTGACGCTGTCACCGAATACGTCGTTGTTCTCCTCGATCACCGGGCCGCGGTGAAAGCCGACGCGTATCGCCAGCTTGATACCGGAAACCGGCGGCAGGTCGTCAACCCGCTGTTGCATCTCGCAGGCGGCTTGGAGGGCCGCATCGGCCAGGCCGAAAACGGTGAGGATTTCGTCGCCGATGGTTTTGATCACCCGGCCGCCATAGCCCTCCGCAACCCGGACCATCCGCTTCAAGCAGCGATCTACCGCATGCAGCGCCTCGGCGTCGCCCAGGCGTTCGTACAGCCGGGTGCTGCCGGAGACATCGGCGAACAGCACGCAAAGCGTGCGCAAGCTGCCGACCGGCGGTTCGTCGCCCGCATCCACCATGGTCTTGGCCGCCCAGCCGCCGTCGACGCCGGTGCGCACTAGCCCGGCATCCGCGCCGTCCCTGCCCGCTTTCTTGTCCGCTGTGCTCGCCAGTGTGGTCATGCAAATAACCGTGGATGCCGGTGGAAGGGCCGCCGTGCAATCATTCGTCCTCGATGGGAATCGAAACCAAGATAGCGCTTCGAGTCCGCCGCAGAAAAGGAATTTTGCACCATTTTTTGCCTACGCGTTTTCGACTGCCAATTTTCTCACATGCCAGATCGCTAGGGTGTAACGGGCTGTGGCTTGACGGCTGCGGCGGCTAAAGATGCGCGCTGCGGCCACCGTCCACCGCCAGTATCTGCCCTGTAACGTATTGTGCCCCTGTCAGAAGAAACAGAACAGTCCCTGCTACATCGACCGAACTGCCGATTCTCTTGAGCAACGTGTGGTCGATAATCTCCTGCCGGGTTCCGGCATCGAAGGTTTCGTCCTCGGGCCACTCGATCGGTCCCGGTGCCACGCCGTTAACGCGCACCGCCGGCGCCAGTTCGATCGCCAGCGCGCGGGTCAATCCGGTCAGGCCGGCTTTTGCGGCGCAATAGACCGAAAAGCCGGCAAGCGGGCGTTCTCCGTGAATGTCGGTGATGTTGACCACCGAACCGCGGCTCAGCCTCAGGTAGGGCGCAGCCGCCTGCGACAGGAAAAGGGGGGCTTTTAGGTTGGAATCCATCAGAGCCTGCCAGTGCGCACTGGTGATGTGTCCCATCGGTGTGGCAAAAAAGCTCGAGGCGTTGTTGACCAGTCCGTCTAGCCGTCCGAAGCGCTCGACCACCTCCGCCAGCAGTCCGGGGAATCCCTCCACATCGGCCAGATCGAAACCCACCGGATACGCCGATCCCGCCCGCCGGGCATTGAGCGTTTCGGCTAGCAACGAGGCTTCACGACCACTCTGGTGATAGTGAATACCAACATTTGCACCCGCCTCATGGAGCGTGCGAACGATTTGCGCGCCCACCCGGCGGGCAGCCCCGGTCACCAGTACCGCCTTGCCTTGCATCGACTCGTTGATCGCCATTGACCTTTCCGTTTGCCAATTCCCGCCAGTTAACCGACACTGCGGCCGCCATGAATGACGCCGACCTCCCGCTGCCCGACCCCGATGCTGCCACAAGCAGCGCGGCGCTCGCGCGCTTGATCCGGGCGGAGATCGAAGCAGGCGGAGGCTGGATATCGTTCGCCCGCTATATGGAGCTGGCGCTTTACGCGCCCTTGCTCGGCTATTACAGCGGCGGCGCGCAAAAGTTCGGCAGTGGCGGCGACTTCGTCACCGCGCCGGAACTGACGCCGCTGTTCGCCCACACCCTCGCGCCGTTGGCGCTGAGCGTGATGGCGGCGAGTAAACCGCAGATTCTCGAATTCGGTGCTGGCAGCGCGGCACTGGCAGCCGATCTGCTCGCCGAGTCGGCGCGGCTCGAGCGGCCACCCGAACAGTATTTCATTCTCGAACTATCCGGCGAATTGCGCGCGCGCCAGTACGAGACTTTGCGCGCGCGTGTGCCCGGGTTGATCAACCGTGTCGTCTGGCTCGACCGGCTGCCCGCCGGTTTCGAAGGCCTGATGCTCGGCAACGAGGTGCTCGACGCCATGCCGGTGCATCTGGTGCGGTGGACAGCCACCGAGATCCTGGAACGCGGCGTGGTCGCGGACGCCGAAGGTGGGTTCGACTGGGCCGAACGGCTGGCGATCGGGCCGTTGCTCGAACGCGCGCGGCAGTTGCCTGCGGCGCCACCGTATTTGTCGGAAGTCGCGCTGGCCGCGCCGGCCTGGGTCGCCGAATGCGCGCGCCGGCTGAGCCGGGGCGCGCTGCTGCTGTTCGACTACGGATTTCCGCGTGCCGAGTTCTATCACCCCCAGCGCAACAGCGGCACCCTGATGTGCCACTACCGCCACCGCGCACATACCGATCCGTTCTGGCTGCCCGGGCTAAACGACATCACCGCCCATATCGACTTCACCGCCGTTGCCGAGGCGGGCGTCGGCAACGGCCTGGAACTCGCCGGTTTCACCTCGCAGGCGGCATTCTTGATGGAATGCGGACTGCTTGAACGGCTGGCCGCAATCGGGCCGAGCGATGGCCTCGACTTCCTGCGTGCCGCCGCCACAGTGCAGAAACTGCTCAGTCCGTCTGAAATGGGCGAGTTGTTCAAGGTGATCGGTTTCACCCGCGAACTCGATGCGATCCTGCCCGGATTCGGCCGCGGCGACCGCAGCCACACGCTGTAGCCGCTCGATCCAATCAGCCGAGCAGGCGCTGCAGGCATGCACGCATCGGCGGCGGGATCGGCGTCGGCTTGTTGCGCGCCCGGTCGACGAATACCAAAGTGAAATAGCCGGTCGCAGCGGCCTTGTCCTCGTTCTGACGGAACAGCGCGACCTCGAAGCGTGCCGAGGTGTTGCCCAGGTGGCCGACCCGCAGCCCGGCGTCGATCGTTTCCGGGAACGCCAGCGAACGGTGAAAGCGGCAGGCCGTCTCCACCGCGTAGAGTGCCGGCGCATCGGGCGACTGAATCTCCAGCCCCCCTTCGCGGATCAGGTATTCGGTGATCACACTGTCGAACCAGGCGTAATAGACGACGTTGTTGACATGGCCGTACATGTCGTTGTCCATCCAGCGCGTCTGCACCTGCTGGAAACGGCGAAACGCGCTTCGACTGTGCGGAACGGGCGAGGCGGTGTCGGTGACCTTCATGCGCGGCTGCCGGAAACGTCGGGAATCCCGGCCGATGGTAGCAGAGGCGCGTCCCGGCGCTACTCCTGCAGCCGGTAGACGCTGCGCAGGAACTCCTCCGGGTCGAGCACCAGGCGCCGCTTGTGCGCCGCCGGACCGCCGCTTGCCGTCTGCTGCAACTGCAGGCCCGGGCACTGCAGCCAGCCGGCGTTAAGCACCTCGTCGTCATACTCGGTGCCGGCGCACTCGCGAATTCCTGAATCCGTTCCCATGACGATCACTTGAGGCCCCGGTTGCCTGGCTTGCGGATGCGCAGCCACGATTGTTGTAAAGGCAAACCCTGCGATTCGGTAGAGTTCGCTGGCCGGCCATTGCTATGCCAAATCCATCGTGTCGCCGGCTCCGTCCCGGATCAAATACCGCGCGATCCGGGACGGCGTTGCGTTTGCTGGCGACTTGCCGATTGCTGCAACTACTGTCTGACCCCCTGCCCCACACGCATGATCCGCCATCCACCGCTTGCCGCGCTGCTCGGGGTCGCGCCTCTCCCCTTTGTTGCGGCTTGCACGGCGAACAACGTCGCGCTGGTCGCGAAGGCACAGCAGCGGCGTGGCGGCGGCGCGCGGGGAGCGGGACCGTCCAGCCAGTTCCCGTCCTGGACAACCGCGCCACGGTTTCCCGTCGCGCCGTCGTTGCGCCGTGCCAACTGCGCTGCTGCGTTCAGCACTCCGATCTGCCCGTCCCGGCCATGCACCGCGCCGCAAACGGCCGGGAGTCTTCGACCGCACGACGCCGCGCATGAAGGGCCATGGCAACAACGGAACACTGATGGAACACATGATGGACAGCGGCGCGCCGTCCGGCGAGGAAGAAACGCACGCTGTCCCCGCCCGCCTGCCGACCATGCCACGGATGCCCGTCGAAACCGCGCGCGTGCCGGGTCGCGCCGGCCCCGGCCCGAAGTCGCACCGCCACTGCCGCGTGCGCCCTGCGACAGGTCGCGGCCGAGCCTCGCCGCAAATCACCCGCTGCCCTGCGAGCCGCATGAAATGGCGGTCTACGCCCATCGATGCCCGGAGATCCGCATGAACAGGCGCTCCTGGCTCGATGGCCCCGCGCGGTGCCGTCACGACGGGCGCGATGGCTTGCGGTAGCATACGCAGCCGGCAACCGCCATAATCCGCCGCGACCGGCGTCCCGGAGAATCCATGACGGCAGCAATCGACTTCTACTTCGACTTCTCCTCGCCCTACGGTTACCTGGCCTCGGAAAAGATCGACGCGCTGGCCGCCCGCTTCGGCCGGTCGGTGGATTGGCGTCCGGTGCTGCTCGGCGTGGTGTTCAAGTCCACAGGCTCGGCGCCGCTGGCCGGCATTCCGCTCAAGGGCGAGTACTCGATCAAGGATTTCGCGCGTTCTGCCCGCTATCTCGGCGTGGCCTACCGGCGGCCGAGTGCGTTTCCGATCGCCACGCAGCATGCGGCGCGCGGCTACTACTGGCTGGCCGAGCGCGACCCGCAACTGGCGCGCGACTATGCGCACGCCTGCTATCGCGCCTACTTCGCCGCCGACCGCGACATCTCGCAGCCGGACGTGCTGCACGACATCGTCTCGCCAATGGGCATCGATCCGGCGCAGTTCGACGCGGCGGTCAACGCGCCGGCGTGGAAGGCGCGCCTAAAGGCCGAAGTCGATGCGGCGATGGCGCGCGGCGTGTTCGGCTCGCCGTATTTCATTGTCGATGGCGAGCCGTTCTGGGGCGTCGATCGTTTGCAGCAACTGGAAAAATGGCTGGCGGAGGGCGGATTCTGAGCGCCAATCACATGCGGCGAATCTGCGTCTTCTGCGGCTCGCAGGTCGGCCGCCAGCCGCACTATGCGGCGGCAGCGGTCGCGCTCGGCAGCCTGCTGGCCCGGCGCGGCATCGGGCTGGTGTACGGCGGGGGCAAGGTCGGCCTGATGGGCGTGGTTGCCGATGCCGCACTGGCGGGCGGCGGCGAGGTGATCGGCGTGATTCCCGAGCGGCTGATGAGTCGCGAACTCGGCCACGGCGGCGTCACCGACCTGCGGGTGGTCGATTCCATGCACCAGCGCAAGGCGATGATGAGCGACCTGTCGGACGCCTTCATCGCGCTGCCCGGCGGCTACGGCACCTTCGAGGAGTTCTTCGAGGTCGTCACCTGGATGCAGCTCGGCATCCACGCCAAACCCTGCGGCCTGCTCAACGTCGGCGGCTATTACGATATGCTGCTTGCGCTGCTCGACCATGCGGCGGGCGAGTCCTTCATTCGCCCGCATCATCGCGGCCTGGTGCTAGTGGACGACGATCCGGCGCTGCTGCTGCAGCAACTGCAGGACTACCGCGCGCCACCGGTCGACAAGTGGCTCGAACACGATCAGACATAACAGACAGAGGTTGGGACGATGAGCGAATCGGTGGTGATCGAAGTTGACAACGGGGTGGGCATCGTCACGCTCAACCGGCCGCAGCAGCACAACGCCTTCGACGACGTGCTGGTCGGCGAACTGACAGTCGCGCTGCAGGGCATGGAGGCCGACCCCGGCGTGCGGGCGATCGTCATTTCCAGCAGCGGCGAGAGCTTCTGTGCCGGCGCCGATCTCAAGTGGATGCGCCGCGCCGCCGCCTATTCGGAACAGGAAAACGTGCGCGACGCCAAGACCATGGCGAACCTGTTCAACACCCTAAACCAGCTGCCCAAGCCCACGGTCGCCCGCGTGCAGGGTCCGGCCTACGGCGGCGGGGTCGGGCTGGTGGCCTGCTGCGACATCGCCATCGCCACCTTCGACGCGCAGTTCGCTTTCTCCGAAGTGCGGCTGGGCATCATTCCCGGCGTCATCGCGCCCTATGTGATCGCCGCCATCGGCGAACGCCGGGCGCGCCGCTACATGCTGTCGGGCGAGCGCTTCTCCGCCTCCGAGGCCTACCGGATCGGCTTGCTGCATGAAATCGTGCCCTCCGACGAAGAACTCGACAACGCCGTCGGCGAAGTTGTCGACGACCTGCTAGCCGGCAGCCCGCAAGCGCACGAGCAGTGCAAATCGCTGATCCGCGCGGTCAGCGGCAAGCCGGTCACCGACCAGTTGATCGAGGAGACCTCGCGCCGCATCGCCCGCGCCCGCGCCGGGGAGGAGGGCCGCGAAGGCATCGCTGCCTTCCTCGAAAACCGCCGGCCGTGGTGGTTCGCCGGGCAGTAGCGGATGATGGATCGCGTTCAGCACATCCGCATTGCGCCTCGCCTCCGGCACGGCCTGCGCTGCCTGCTGCTCGGCGCCGCGCTGTGCGTGCACGGCACGGCGCAGGCGCAACTCGACCGGCGCGGCCTGATGGCCGACGCGGTGCTCGCCTCGCCGCACGCCGCCCTGCTGCTCGACGAACGCCGGCTCACCGAGGCGGTGCTCGACCCGCGGGCGCGGGTGCTGTTCCGCCAGTTGCGTGCCGACCCGCAATGGGGTCCGGCCAGTGCGGCATGGAAAGCCAATTTCGCCGAGTTCAAGCGCGAACTGCAGCAGATGACGCCGGTAGACGAAAGCCGGCTCAAGGCGCAGATGAAAACGGCGCTGCTGCGCGACCTGTCCGAGGCCGAACTGGCCGAGATCGACCAGGCGATGGCCGATCCGGCGCTCGGCGAATCGATCAAGGTGGCTGCCGATGCCGGGCTTGATCCGAGTTTCGCCTTCCGCATCGCGGCGATGGGCAACCAGCCCGATCTCTATGGCCCGGAGGAGATCGACGAAGTGCGGCGCGTGGTCACCCGGCTGCAGCAGAAAGAGCAGGAACTGATGGCCTCGGAACGCACGCGCAGCGCGGTGGCACGGCTCGACACGCCGGCCTTCCGCAAGTACCAGCAGACGATGATCGGCGTGGTCGAGGCGCAGGTCTCGGGCGGCGCGGCCGATGCGGCGCGACGCACCGCGGTCGATGACCTGCTGGTGCGCTGGCGCGCGCGCATCGGCAATTGATTGCGGACCGGCGAGCGCAATGGTGAATCCGCGACAGCTTCGCTCTCCGGTGCGCATCGTCGAAGTCGGCCCGCGCGACGGTCTGCAGAACGAGCCGGGCAGCATCGCCGTGGCGACCAAGGTGGCGCTGATCGAGCGTCTGGCCGAGGCCGGACTGCGCGCGATCGAAGCCGCGTCTTTCGTTTCACCGAAATGGGTGCCGCAGATGGCAGGCAGTGCCGAGGTGATGCGCGCGCTGCGGCGCAAGCCGGGCGTCAGCTATTCGGCGCTCACCCCGAACCTGCAGGGATTCGAAGCCGCGCTGGCCGCCGGCTGCGACGAGGTCGGAGTATTCGCCGCCGCCAGCGAAGCCTTCTCGCGCAAGAACATCAACTGCTCGATCGCCGAGAGCATCGAACGCTTTCGCCCGCTGGTCGAGGCCGCGCGCGAACACGGTATGCGCTGCCGCGGCTACATTTCCTGCGCGCTCGGCTGCCCGTACCAGGGCGCGGTCGAACCGCAGGCGGTCGCCCGCCTCGCCGCCACGCTCTACGAACTGGGCTGCTACGAGATTTCGCTCGGCGACACCATCGGCATCGGCACGCCGGCGTCCACGCTGCGCACCTTCGAAGCCTGCGCCGCGGTGGTGCCTGTCGATCGCCTGGCGGGCCATTTCCACGACACCTGGGGCATGGCGATCGCCAATATCCACGCGGCTCTCGGCATGGGTGTCGAGAGCTTCGACGCCTCGGTTGGCGGCCTCGGCGGCTGTCCCTATTCGCCCGGCGCCTCGGGCAACGTGGCGACCGAAGATGTGGTCTACTTGCTGCAGGGTCTGGGCATCGAGACCGGTATCGACCTCGATGCGCTGGTCGACTGCGCAGCATTCATCAGCGACGCGCTCGGTCGCGCGCCGCAATCGAAGGTGGCGCGGGCACGGCTCGCGCAACGCGCCAGGGTTGAAGGAAACGCATGAAAGCAGGGCTCAAGCCGGGGCTGGAACACGAGCTGAAATTCACCGTGACCGACAGCAAGACGGTGCCGGCGCTGTATCCGGAATCGGCGTCGTTCGTCGCCATGCCGTCGGTATTCGCCACCGGCTTCATGGTCGGCCTGCTCGAGTGGTGCTGCCTCGAATTGGTGAAGCCCTTTCTCGATTGGCCGGACGAGCAGACCGTCGGCACCCATGTCGATTTCTCGCACACCGCGGCCACGCCGCCCGGCTTCATCGTCACCGTCAGGGCGCGGCTCGAAGCAGTCGATGGCCGCCGGCTGGTGTTCAGCGTCACCGCACACGACGGCGTCGATACCATCACCACCGGGCGCCATGAGCGCTGCGTCATCGACAAACCGAAGTTCGACGCGCGGCTGGCGCACAAGGCGACCGCCCGATGAGCGCCCCCGCGCCCGGCCCGGTGCCCTCGCCCTGCATCAATGTCTGCAGGATCGATGAGCGCAGCGGCCTGTGCGAGGGTTGCCTGCGCACGCTGGACGAGATCGCCCAATGGGGCCAGGCAGCGGACGCGTACAAGCGGGCCGTCCTGGCGCAGCTTGTCGAGCGGCGCAAAAATGCCGCCGCGCCGCTCGCGCCGTTCGACGGCGACTGACATGGAATGGGCGGCCGCCCTGCCGGAGCCCGTGCGCGCGCTGCTGTCGCTGGTCGCCATCCTGCTGGTGATCGTGCCGCTCTGCATGAGCTTCGGCAGCCTGCTCGGCGCCGTATTCGCCCGGCATGGGCGCAGGCAGCGCGCAGTGGCCTTCGGCGGCACGCTCGCGGCCACGTCGCTGGCGCCGTTCGTGCTGCTGGCGGCAACCGAAGCGCCGTCGATTTTCGTTCCGCTGCTGCTGTGCGGGCTGGCGCTGCCCGGGGCGACTTGTTGGTGGCTCGGCCGCTGGGCCGGCAAAGCGTGAAAGCGGTGCGCGGCCGCCGGAACGGTGGTACATGGCAGGAGGGGTTTTCCGGCGGCGCGCCCGCAGTCGAACCCTAGCGCACGGGGCGCCGCCCGTGGCCGGGATTTGGTAAGCAAATGTAATCCGGATCGGTACAATGAAGAGCATGCAACTGATACTGATCAGCGGCCTGTCCGGTTCCGGCAAATCGATTGCGCTCAACGTGCTCGAGGATGCCGATTACTATTGTGTCGACAACCTGCCGGCCACGCTGCTGCCGCGGCTGATGCGCCAGTTGCGCAACGAGGGCTACGACAAGGTCGCGGTCGCGGTGGATGTGCGCTCCGGCATGTCGATCGCCGCCCTGCCACAGCAAGTGACCGAACTCGGTCAGCAGGGCATCGAGGTGCGCTTCATCTTTCTCGATGCGCGCGACGAGACGCTGATCGCGCGCTTTTCCGAGACCCGCCGCAGCCACCCGCTAGCCGACGAGCGGGTCACGCTGGGCGAGGCCATCGCCAAGGAGCGCGAAGCGCTGGAGCGGGTGGCAGAACTGGGCCATCGCGTCGACACCAGCGACCTGAAAGCCAATGCCTTGCGCGCCTGGGTCAAGGACTTCATCAGTCTCGATGCCACGGCGGGACTGACGTTGATGTTCGAGTCCTTCGGCTTCAAGCACGGCATTCCGCTCGATGCCGATCTGGTGTTCGACGTGCGCTGCCTGCCCAATCCGCATTACGACCCGCAGTTGCGGCCGCTCACCGGCAGGGACGCGCCGGTGATCGAGTTCCTCGAACGTCAGGACGATGTCGTGCGCATGGTCGAGGACGTGCGCCGCTTCGTCGCCGACTGGCTGCCATGCTACATGCGCGACAACCGCAGCTACCTGACGGTGGCGATCGGCTGCACCGGCGGCCAGCATCGCTCGGTGTACTTCGCCGAGTGGCTGGGCAGGCACTTTGCCGACAAGGTGCGCGTGCTGGTGCGCCACCGGTCGCTGAGGTAGATCGATTGACGCGCCGAGGCCCGCCGGCGCCGCGAGACGCCGCGGCTTTCACTGCGCATTGCGCGAGCCGCCGGCGCGGTGCCACGCGGGCCGCACGCAGTCGCCATGCCAATCGCTGACTGGCGCGGCTTGCTGCGTGCCGGCGACTGGCTCGCACTGCTGCTCGCCGCGCTGCTGACCGCCGCATTGTTTCCGCTGGTCTGGCGCGGCGGTGCGGCCGAGAAGGCGGTAGTGCGGGCGAACGGGGAGATCGTGGCCGAAGTGCGGCTGACGGAAACGCGCAGCATCACGGTCGATGGCCCGCTCGGCACCACCCGGATCGAAATCGTTCCCGGCCGCGCGCGCGTCGCCGCCGACCCGAGTCCGCGCCAGTACTGCGTACGCCAAGGCTGGCTGACCCAGGCCAACAGCATCGCCATCTGCGCACCCAATCGCGTCAGCCTCGCGCTGGTCGGCCGCAACCGCGCCTATGACTCGCTCAACTACTGAAATCACGCTGACGCCGGATGCGGACGACCACCGTATCGCCCGCTACAGCGCGGTCGCGATCGCCCTGTCGGTTGCCGAAGCGGCGATTCCGCTGCCGCTGCCCGGCGTCAAGCCCGGGCTGGGCAACATCGTCACGCTGGTCGTGCTGATGCGCTACGGCTGGCGCGACGCCGCCTGGGTGTCGCTGCTGCGGGTGTTTGCCGCCAGCCTGTTGCTCGGCTCGTTTCTCGCGCCCGGATTCTTTCTGAGTCTGTGCGGCGCGCTGGCGAGTCTCGGCGCGCTCGCCCTGGCGGTGAATCTGCCGCGCCGGTGGTTCGGACCCGTGACGATGTCCCTCGTGGCTTCGTTCGCCCACATCGGCGGGCAACTGCTGCTGGCGCGTCTGTGGCTGGTGCCGCACGACGGCGTGTTCCTGCTCGCGCCGGTGTTCGCGCTGGCCGCGCTGGTGTTCGGTCTGGCCAACGGGCTTGCCGCGGCACGATGGTTGGCCGATGATGCGGCAGATCGATCGTCGCGAGAAAGCGGGCAGCCGGCACCATGATCCAGCACAAGACCATCGCCGTCGCCCTGACGGGCGCTTCCGGCATGCCCTATGGCATACGCCTGATCGAATGCCTGCTCGGATCGGGCGCGCGCGTGCAGTTGCTGTACTCCCAGGTGGCGCAGATCGTCGCCAAGCAGGAGATGGATCTCGCGCTGCCGGCGCGGGCGGCCGAGTTGCAGGCGGCCTTCTCCGGCCGCTTCAACGCGCAGCCCGGCCAGCTAGAAGTCTATGGCCGCGACGAATGGTTCGCGCCGCTGGCCTCGGGCTCCAGCCCGCCAGATGCGATGGTCATCTGCCCCTGCAGCATGGGCACCCTGGCCGCGGTGGCGGCCGGGCTGGCGCAGAACCTGATCGAGCGCGCCGCCGACGTGGTGCTCAAGGAGGGCCGCAAACTCGTGCTGGTGCCGCGCGAGACGCCGTTCTCGGTCATCCACCTGGAGAACATGCTCAAGCTTGCGCGTGCCGGCGCGGTGATCCTGCCGCCCAACCCGGGCTTCTACAACCACCCGCAGAGCGTGCAGGATCTGGTCGACTTCGTCGTCGCCCGCGTGCTCGACCAGATCGGCATCGAACACCAACTGATGCGCCGCTGGGGCGCAGGTGAATGAGTCCGCCGGGCCGCCCCAAGGGCTCATGCTCCCGCTTGGCGGGAAGGCGCGCAGCGCCAAGGGTGCAGTCATGAGTCCGCCGGGCCGCCCCAAGGACTCATGTTCCCGCCTGGCGGGAAGGCGCGCAGCGCCAAGGGTGCAGTCATGAGTTCGGCTTACGAGGTGCCGATCTTCCCGCTCAATACGGTGCTGTTTCCGGGCGGCGTGCTGCCGCTGAAGATTTTCGAGCAGCGCTACATGGCGATGACCTCCGAATGCATGCGCGAGGAAAAGCCGTTCGGCGTCTGCCTGATCGCGCAGGGGCGCGAAGCCGGGCAGCCTGCACTGCCGCACGCGGTCGGGGTCGAGGCACGCATCGTCGATTGGGACATGCAGCAGCTCGGCGTTCTGCACCTGACCACGCGCGGCGGCCGGCGCTTTCGCATCATCGACAGCGCGGTCGATCGCGACGGACTGCGCCGCGCGCGGGTCGAACCGATCGCCGACGAGCCGCCGCAGGCGGTGCCCGAGTCGCTGCAGAACCTGCTGAATCTGCTGCGCGAGATCGTTGCCGAAGTCGGCGTCGAGCGCATCCCCGAGCCGCACGACTATGCCGACGCGGTATGGGCCGGCTATCGCTACTGCGAGGTGTTGCCGATTCCGCTCGCCGCGCGGCAAAAGCTTCTCGAACTCGACGACGCGATTTCGCGGCTGGAGATCGTTCAGCAGTTCCTGCGCCAGCGCGGACTCGCCGACTAGGCGCGCCTGCGCATTTAGCGCATCCGTTGTCGACCGGCGGTCGCGCACCGGATCAGCGGTTATCATTCGGCATCATGACGAGCACCAGACCCATTGCCGGCGACGAGCCGGTGCGCGCACCGCACCCGGTGCTCGACCCGTACTACAGCAGCGAAACCAGCAAGCGCCGTTTCCTGCAACGGATGTTCGACCAGACCGCCCCCGACTACGATCGGGTCGACCGCCTGCTCGCGTTCGGCACCGGTTCGCGCTATCGCCGGCAGGCGCTGGAGCGCGCCGGGCTGGCGCCGGGAATGAGAGTGCTCGATGTTGCGGTCGGCACCGGCCTGCTGGCGCGGCAGATCGTGCGCGTCGTCGGCGATGCGCGCAATGTCGTCGGCATCGATCCGAGTGCCGGCATGCTGGGCTCGATCTTCCCGCCGCTGGCCATCGACTTGCTGCGCGGCCGTGCCGAGGCGCTGCCCTTCGCCGACGCCTCGTTCGACTTTGTCTCGCTCGGCTTTGCGCTGCGCCATGTCGAAGACATGGAAAAGGTGTTCCGCGAATTCCGGCGCGTGCTCAAGCCCGGCGGCCGGATGCTGGTGCTGGAGATCACCCGTCCGCAAGGCAGGCTGGCCAATGCGCTGGTGAGGGTTTACATGCGCGGCATCGTGCCCTTGCTGTCGCGGCTGGTGGCACGACATCGGGATACACCGCGCCTCTATCGCTACTACTGGGACACCATCGAAGCCTGCGCCGCGCCGGAGCGCGTGCTCGGCACCCTGGCGTCGGCCGGGTTCGTGCAGGTCCGGCGGCACCTCGAAGTCGGGATCTTCTCCGAGTATCTGGCGCGGGTTTGACCTGCGCAGGCGAAAGTCGCGTCGCCGCGCGGCTGCCGGCCGTGCCTGCAAAAACCGATCGGCCTGCGAGCCGCATAGATAGGCGGTCTACGGGCATGGCAGGCTGGAGAAGCCCTGTCCATGCGGTTCCCGGGCCATCGCTTAGCGCGGATCGGCGTTTCAGCGCGCCAGCAGCTTGCGAATCGGCGCCGGCAGCGCGGCCCGAGCTAGCGCGTCGGGGTCTAGCCACTGCACGCCCGGCTGTGCGGCGTGCGGGTCGACTTTCGCCACACGGCATAGCAGCGGCTGCAACGTCAGCGTGAAGTGGGTGAAGCCGTGGGTCAGCGGCGGCTGGACGTCTACGCAATCCACGCGGCAGGCGTAGCGCCGGCGCGCGAGCAGCCGCGGGTCGTCGCCGTCGGCCAGTTCGGGCAGGCACAGCAGCCCACCCCAGATGCCGCTCGGCGGACGCAGTTCGAGCAGAACCCGGTCGTCATGGCGCAGGATCAGGAAGCGGGCGCTGCGCTGTGGAACCGCCTTTCTCGGCCGTGGCGTCGGCAGTTCGGCGACGCGATCCTGCTTCAGTGCGATGCACTCGCCATCGAGCGGGCAGCGTGCGCAAGCGGGTTTGCCGCGCGTGCAAACGATCGCGCCGAGATCCATCAGCGCCTGGGTGTAGGTCTCGATGCCCTGGTCCGGCAGCAGCGATTCGGCGAGCTGCCAGAGGCGGTTTTCCACTTGCTTCTCGCCGGGGAAGCCGTCGATGCCGAAGCAGCGGGCCAGCACACGCTTGACGTTGCCGTCGAGTATCGCGCCGCGCGTGCCGTGCGCGAACGCGGCGATCGCCGCCGCGGTGGAGCGGCCGATGCCGGGCAGCGCGGCGATCGCGGCAGTCTCGCGCGGAAACTCGCCGCTGTGCCGCTCGACCACGGTCCGCGCGCAGGCGTGCAGGTTGCGCGCCCGGGCGTAGTAGCCGAGCCCGCTCCA
>WBZP01001740.1_pt1 | contig 26170 bp, 29 predicted proteins | sample 5204301 | NCBI WGS metagenome assembly WBZP01 (sample SAMN12412401, study PRJNA552823) | activated sludge metagenome | isolation source: activated sludge from nitrification reactor of wastewater treatment plant... | place: USA: Pennsylvania | collected 2017 | reverse complement strand
ATCATCCGCTTCGAGGATGACGACCGGCCGGCCCAGCACACCACCACGTTTATTGAAAAGATCCACTGCCACGTTGGCGCCATGGACATCATGAATCGACGACGTCTTGTAAGCACTCGACAAAGGATCGAGGATGCCGATCTTGATCGGCTCACCGGAGGAGGCGAAACTCGTCTTTCCCGTAAGTCCCAGCGCTTGTCCGATCACATCCCCAAACAATAAGGCGCCACCGGTCGCTGCGGACAGTTGCAAGAAACGTCTGCGTGAAAACTCGGTCATAGATCCCTCCTTCTATCGACAACCAGCTTGTTGTTCAGACGAATGTTCCACTTCTTGTGATCGATACTAGTTGCTACCGACGTCGCTATCAATGCGGAAGCGAATAGCATTGGCCGCCTGCGGCTACACCATCTCACATGTGATTAGCCGTGATAGTAGCGCTCCTTGACTATCTTGCCATCCCGCCAGTCAGTCTTGACAACTTGTTCGAGACTGATGGTTTCCCCGTTCTTCAATTTCAATGTCAGCACCGCGTCATAGAAACTGCTGTCTCCCGTGACGGCTACATCGCCGATGGCATAGCTGACAAAGGCCGCCACTCCGATCGTATCCCTGAATTTGTCCAGTCTTTCGATGGAGGCTTGTTTGCCCACAATGGGGGGCTGATTGCCTTCCTGCGTGACGACCGAATCCGCAAAGTAGATCTTCTGACCTTCGGTCATTTGCCCCTTCTTCAGAATACCCAGCATTTCTTGCAATGTGTCCTGCACCTGCTTGCTCATATCAATTCCTCCCTCTAGGCCTTGCGGCATTTAAAATGTGAAAGCCCGAAACTCCCATGCAAGTGATGGCAAAACCAATTGGTCTCTCTAAGCGCGGACAGCCTCGCATTCGCGGTGCCGGGCTAGCTCAACCGTGTCGCCGACTCGAATGTCTCCACCCCGGATCACAAAACAATTTAAGGCGAGCGTGCCATCAAATCTCCGCACAATGTCTGTCAGCACCTGACGGTCCTGCTTCAGGCTGTCGGGGTCGAACGTCGTCATGATGCAGCGCCCACGGAGGTCCTGTATCCCGATGATGACGTCTCCGATGTGCAGGCACTGCCCAAGCCACGAGCGCTCAGCCAAGCCATCGACCCCGCCGATGACCAGATTCGGTCTGAGGCGCCGGCCATCACGCCCGAATGATGTGATCGCTCCATCCGTCGCTACCAGCAACGGCAGCACGTCGAAGCGGTCGCTGGAATCATCGCGTACCAGCTTGGCACCAGGCCCCACGATATCCTCAACATCTGTGCGGACTTTGGGATCGCTCCACAGCAGGCCATCGACCACAGGTTCGCCGGAGTTGTTGAGCCCGGCATGGTGGCCGAGTAACCGATGGTGTGTTCTGGACGTGATCACACGACCGTCCTCATCTTCCACATGCACAACGCGATCTCCTTCGATGCCGAGTGGTCCGATGTGCGCGTGATCCATCTGTTCACCGGCCATCGACTTGACCGGGTATCGCCATATCTGTGCGATCTTCATCGCAGGCCCTTCTTCCTTCCGTCGTTTGTTTCCGCACTGTTCGTGAGGACATTACTACTGCTCGGTCGCCGTTCGAACATGTTCACCCTCCGTGCTCCATTCTCAGTACCCTGTCGTCGTTGGCTTAGGCCGCCATCATTCCCCCATCGAGAGGCAGAATGCTGCCGGTGGTCCAGCCTGACTCATCAGATGCAAAATAGATAGCAGCGTCAGCTACTTCCCCCGGCTGCCCCAACCGCCCCATCGGATGAATCCCTTCGAACCAGGTCTTCGTCTGAGGATCCTCCAGTATGCCTGCAGTTCCTGGGGTCACGACGCCGCCTGGGCAGACACAGTTACATCTGATGTGCTGCTTGGCATAATGCACGGCCACCGTCTTGGTCAGCATCACGAGGCCCGCTTTGGCCGCCTGATAGGCATGGGCTTCAAAGTTCGGAATGGCCTTCAACGCACCCACCGTCGAGATGTTGAGGATTGACCCTCCTCCTTGTTTCAGCATATGAGGAATCGCCGCCCGGATGAACCGGAACGGCCCCTTCATGAACAAATCGAATGTCTCATCCCATATCTGATCAGGCGTCTCGTGGAGCGGCCCGGCATAGAACAGGTTGCCTGCGTTGTTTACGAGAATGTCGAGATGGCCGAAGGTGCGGACCGTACGATCGATCGCGTCTCGTACGTCCGGTTCACTGGTCACACTTCCCTGAAGCGCCAGTGCATGACCGCCCTGGTGCTCGATGTCTTTGACCACCCGCTCTAATTCCTCTTTCCTCCGCCCCGTGATCGCGACCCTCGCACCTTCCTGCGCAAAGGCTCTCGCAATCGCTTCCCCGATGCCAGTCCCACCGCCCGTGACAATGGCGACTTTATTCCTCAGTCTCATGGGCGCCTCCTCCTGTCATACCGTCTTGTTACTCACGTCCGGCATCATGCCTGGTATCCCTTAATTCCTATCCGTCAGAGTCAGAAAGGCCCCCATCCACAGAATGCCATTACGATTTCATCGTATGAATCTGAGCTTCGAGTTCCGTAATTCTCCGTTTCAGCGGGTCCACATACGCTTCGACTTCTTCCGCCGAGTAGCGCGGAGTAATGTACTTCGGACAGTTCCAGTCGAATGAGACCACGTCGATGAATGCCAATCGCTCCACGCTCAACCGCATTGTTGGATCTGTGAATCGTTCGCGCAACTCCGGATGCTCGCGGGCGTCCTCAATACGGGCATGGCCGAGAATTTTCAGCCGTTCGCGGTTCTTGTAATCCATGAGAAATAGCGCCACCCGGTCGTTCGCTGACACATTGCCTGTGCTTAGCAGTTGCCGATTGCCCTTGTAGTCGGCGAAAACCAGCGTCGTCTCGTCGATCAAACGCAAAAAACCTGCAGGCCCGCCGCGATGTTGAATATAGGGCCACCCGCTTTCACTGATCGATCCCAGGTAAAAGCTATCCCGAGTGGCAATGAATTCCGCCTCTGCCTGGCCCAGTGGGTCTCGGTCCTGGGCACCCGCAATCTTGCCGGCCTGTCCGTAATACTGGGTCTGCGCACGGAACACGGCATCCGTGAACATCAGATCGAGATACTTCGTTGCCATCGTCTCTCCCTGTTCGTCTTCAGTTCCACCCTATCCAGGAGACGGCCGTGAGGCCGTCTCCTGAGAATTGACTCAAAATACGACCGTCTGCCAGCCCTCTGCCAGGTAGCGCCGCAGACTTAAGAGCCCTGCTGTGCCGGCCAATGCATGGTCCTTCACAATCGGGACTCCGCAGGCCTTGACGCTTTCTGTCGCCCCAAAGACTTCCGCGCAACCGCATGAGGCGCCTTGCACGACATCGCGAACGGCATTGTAGAGGCCATTGGCCGGATGCGAGAGTTTGGTCAATTCAGCAGGCCAGCGCGTGCCGGCGCCGTTGAATACTACGGCGACTTCGTCGCCCTTCTGCTTACATTCGGCCGCCAGGGCCAGCGCATTAAAGACTCGCCCAAGGGCTTCTTCGGAACCACTCTTCGGATCGGACAGGATGATGATGGCAGTTTTCATGATTTCTCCTTGTTCAGATTAAAGAACCCGTCGTCCTATTGCTTCTTTCCGTTCGCCACCTTCTCCGCATAGAAGCGGTGCATATTGTGTGAGATGTAGCCGAGATGGTCTTCTACGGCAAAATGCCCTGCGTCAAGGCGGTGCATTTCAGCATTGGGGAGATCTTTCAGATAAGCGTCTCCACCTTCTGGCTTGAAGAAAATATCCGTCTGACCCCAAAAAATAATCGTCCTAGGCTGATTCTTTCTGAGGAACTCCTGCCACACTGGATATAGCTCTACGTTCTTGCGATAGTCGTAAAACAGGTTGAGATTGACGCGGACTGCGTTCGGTCTTTGTATAAACGCGAAATCTGATTCCCAATTGTCCGGGCTGATCAGCTCAGGGTTTTTTGCGCCGAACAGATAGATGCCCTTGATCGCATCGTGAGTCAGAAATCCCTCCAAAGGCTTTTCTGATTCTGCCGACCTGTTCTTCCAGAGTGCGCCACGGAAGCCGTCCCACACAGGACTAAATCCCACCTCGTAGGCATTGGTGTTCTGGACGATCAGCCAATCAAGCGCTTTGGGATTACGTCCGACAATTCTGAAACCAATTGGCCCGCCATAGTCTTGAGCGTAGAGCCCGTAGTGGTCGAAACCCTTGAGCGTCAGGAAATGCTCAACGATCTCAGCAATGCCGTCGAAGGTGTAATCGTATGCGGCCGGATCTGGCATATCACTTAGCCCAAAGCCAGGATAGTCTGGAGCAATGACGTGAAACGTATCCGAAAGGGAGCGTATTAAATCCCGATATTGATGCGAAGCAGCTGGAAAGCCATGGAGCAGCACAATTTTCGGATTGTTGGGGTTTCCCGCTTCACGATATGCGATGTTCAATCCATCAACCTTGATATTGCTGTACTTCACGGCAGCAGCCTCGCGCGTTATACCCTTCCGATTGTCGGGTGTGGTCTGACCTTGGGCGTCGAGGGTTGCCGCTAGTAGAGCGATCGTTAAGATCCCCGTCCCTACACTCGACCACCATGATTGTTTTATTTTCGTATGGTTCATCATTGTCTCCTGTATTTACTCGCGTCTGATTAAACTGCACATAGGTTCAGTTGCTTGTCGCGTTGCCCTATCCCGACAGATCGTCGCACCTGAATGTTCTCTGCGATGGCCATCGCACTCATCCTCTATGGCAAGTATGGCAAGGCTGATGCCACGTGCCATGACAATAAGTAAAACGAGATAAATGAGTGAGAAGACGGGGAGTTACTGAATTATTCGACGATAGCTGAAGGAGACGGAAAGAGCGGCGTCTCCACGACATGTCGTAGAGCTACGATATATCGTGGGAGTCGGTGGGATCAGACTTGCTATGACGACGGTAAACGAGACTTCTTGATGCCGAGCTTCTGCATGCGTGAGCGGAGGGTGTTGGGATGGAGATCCAAACGAGTAGCTGCGCCCTGCTTCCCTTCAATGACCCAGTTGACATCCTGAAGGACTCGGAGGATATGAGCTCGTTCCACTTCTTCCATCGTCCCTTCCTGCAGCAACGGAGATGGTGTGGTTGGACGGAGAAAGGCGTCATCGATCTGCAGCATCGGTCCGTTCGCGAGAATCGTGGCCCGTTCGATCACATTTTCAAGTTCTCGAATGTTGCCGGGCCATGAATAAGTCCTCAGACGGTCCATGGTCGCGTGAGACACACCGTCAAATCGCTTGCCAAGCTTGGTTGAAAACTTTGTGATGAAGCGGCTGACCAAGAACGGAATATCGGCGGCACGGGCAGACAGGGGTGGCACCTCGATCGGAAACACATTTAGCCGGTAGAGGAGATCGGCCCGGAAGGAACCGGCCTTTACCGCCGCATGTAGATCGCGATTGGTTGCGGCGATTACCCGCACATCGACCCTCATCGAATGACCGCTGCCGACCCGTTCGAATTCCCGTTCCTGCAACACCCGCAGAAGCTTCACCTGCGCATCCAACGGGAGTTCTCCCACTTCATCCAGGAAGATCGTCCCTCCATTCGCCAATTCAAATCTGCCGATGCGGCGCTGTAATGCTCCGGTAAACGATCCCTTCTCATGCCCGAAGAGTTCGCTTTCGAGAAGATTGGCGGGGATCGCGCCGCAGTTCACCTTCACCAGGGATCGTGCCCTGCGAGGGCTCATGTGGTGGATCGCCCTGGCGATCAGTTCCTTGCCCGTCCCGGTATCTCCGCGGACGAGGACCGTTGAGTCGGTCGGTGCAACCTGTTCGATCGATCGTAGCACAGCCTTGATACTCTGGCTTTCGCCGATGATCTCTTCAAAGTTATGCTCGAGCTTGATCTCTTCACGAAGGTAGAGATTCTCGGCTTGCAGACGATCCTTGAGCTGTTGCACTTCCGTAAACAGCTGCGCATTCTTGATCGCAATCGCGGCCTCGCTGGCAAAGACGGCCAATCGCTCGAACTCCTCTTCACTGAGCGGCCGGCGTCCGAACATCGCGATGACGCCGAGCACTTCCCAGCGGAACTTCAGCGGATGCCCGGCAAAGGAGCGGAGACCATTGTCGGTCATCCATTGTTTATTCGGAAGTCGATCGTCGCCGAGTACGTCGTTCGTAAAGATGGCGCCGGATCCTTGCGCGATCTTTCCGATCTTCAATGCGCCCAGCGGAATGCGGCGATATTCCCCTTTGAGATTGGCATAGAGCCCGGCGCTTGCTTCAAGATGCAGGCAGCGGCTCCTGTTCGTGCAGTCGGCCGCTTTGTAACAGTCGGCACAGAGATCGCCGGGACCCAGGAGCCAGATACGGGCGAAGGCCGCATCCAATTCCTCCACCAGGCCCTGCGTGATGGTGTCCAGCACGACCTGAAGGTCGAGACTCGAGGCCATTTGAAGGGTTATGCGTTCGAGTATTGCGCGGGGATTCGTAGATCCGTCAGGGGCGGGACCGGTTGGCATATCGTACTCCGTGTTGGTTCACCCAACACGAAGCACGATAGGAGGCAAGCCATGCAATGTCAACGACCGCTCAACTATCTCAGCTATATTGATCCCAGGTATCACACTGCTTGATCGCCCAGAAGACGGCTTCCTTCAATTTTTTCAGTACCTGATTGTCCGGATCCCGCAGCCTCTGCAGCTTCTTATCTAAATCGTAGAGCGGTTGAATCGAACGCTTGTCGGGAATTTTACCCAGCGCCCAGGCCACTTCGGTCAGCACCGTCCAATCTGTGTTCGGATCTTGCAACTTGGCGAGCAAGGGGAGAACAACTGACGCGTCGCCATGCACGCCGCCCAATTGCCCCAAACCCTTTGCGGCAGAGGCTTGCATGTCTACCATTGTGGACGTATTCATAACATCCACAAGCAGCGGAATCCCTTCCTTTCCGAGGTTGCCCATCGCCACCAGCGCCTGCTTGGCCAGATCGCGGTCCTGGAGCACCTGCTTCAGCTTCGGCAGGGCTTCATCCGCCTGCATCTCGCCCAACAGCGAAATGATTTTTACCTTCCTAGGCAGACTCGTCTCTGAAGAATCCATCAACCTCAGCAAGCGGTCGGCATGGCCCCATTCGGCTGCGAGAATCAACGGGAACTCATATTTCTCGAGTTGATCCGTCAGCCGCGCAATGGCAAAACTTCCTGGATCTCCGGCCTGAGCAGCCTGAGCGGCGGCAGAAACATCTTCAAAATCCGTGCGGACTTCCTTCTGCCATTTAATCTTCATACCACCTAATGCATACGTCAGCTGGCAGGCCGGGCCTTTCCAAAGGCGAGAGGGGGCGTCGGGCAAATCATTGTCCCCCCCCGATGAGGCCGTGCCCTCCCAGGTCTTGCGCTGTTCGCATTTCACTCGGAATACCGCATCATGCGGCTTCGAGACATCCTGCACCACGGTATAGCCAATCTCGCCCAGACGGCGCGACACGACCGAAGCCAATGGGCCGGCATCAACCGCTCCCTTGTCGGTCAGGGCCAGGGTCTCGACCAGTACCACTTGAATCTTATCGAGCTGCGCTTTCTGTTCCGCCGTGAAATATTCACGATACGCCCCAGCGGGGGCGCTCCACAGCACCATGCCCCAACTGACAATGATGGAGATGAAGACAGGGAATCGATACATCGCACCACCTCCTTACCTGTGCGGGGAGATCGGGATACACCAACTCTTGCAGTCTCCAGCCATGCCGCCCCCTTCGCTGGATACCCTGCAAGACAGTATACTCTCACCCTCAAGTGCGAGCCAGGACCACCCATTCCCACCCCAACCTCCCCCTTCAGGCAGGCAAATCCATACAGTCCCCTGCTCATGGTCCTCACTGCTCTCTATTGTTCGCTGTCTGGACGGTCAGAACTGCGTAAACCCCACGGGAGTATGGGTTGACAGTGGGTCGCCTTCGACGGTACAAAAGGCTTACACAATCGCGTGTTTTGCTGTCTCAGCATCCACGGCGACAGCCCCGCGATGCTCCCCACCGTGCGAGCGTGGCGAAACTGGCAGACGCGCGAGACTTAGGATCTCGTGGGTAACCGTGGGGGTTCAAGTCCCTCCGCTCGCACCAAATTTGACAGCAACTCCGTTTGGGCACGCCCCTCATGGAACGTGGAAGGACATGGACGCATGACGATGAAGATGGAAATGACCGAACTGGGCCCCATGAAGCGGGCATTGAAAATCGAAGTCCCTGCTCATGAAGTCACCCAGCGTTTCTCGCGCGCCTATACGGAACTGAACCGCCAAGTACGCATCCCCGGGTTCCGCCCTGGGAAAGCCCCACTGGGCCTCCTTGAAAAACGCTACGCTAAAGAAGTCGAGGAAGATGTCATTCGTAGCATCGTGCCGGATTTCTATGACCGCGCCGTCCGCGAGGCCGGCATTAGCCCGGTGCTGGTCGAGATCCCGCCGCTGGAACGTGTCAAAATCAAGAAGGACGAACCCTTTACCTTCACGGCCACAGTCGAAATCAAGCCGACCATTGAACTGCGTGACTATAAAGCCCCCAACCCGATTTCGCTGAAGCCGGACAAACGGACCGTCACCGACGAGCAGCTCGATCGGGCCCTGGATGTCCTGCGTGAACAGCAGGCACGGCTTGAAGCCGCCCCGCCCGGCACCACATTAAGCGATGGCGATTTTGCCGTCGTTGACCTCGAAGGCTTTCTCGAAGGCGCGCCGCTCGAGGGAACCAAGAAAGAAGGCCAGCTTCACAAAGTCGGTTCCAAAGCCGCACTCCTCGGCATTGAAATCGACAGTTATTTAGTCGGCAAGAAAGACGGAGACATCATCGACATTCCACAGAATTACCCCAGCAGTCACCCCGATACCCGGGTCGCCGGCAAAACCGTGAAGTTCGGCCTCGCCATCAAAGGCGTGAAGCAGAAAACGCTGCCGGCACTCGACGACGAGTTTGCCAAGGACTGCGGGCCGTTCTCGTCACTTCAAGAAATTAAGGACAAACTGCGCAGTGAGATGGAAAAAGCTCTCAAACGCGACATTGATGAATCCTACAAAGATACGATTCTCAAACGGCTGGCCGAAACGCACCACTTTGACCTGCCGGAAACCCTGGTCACACGTGAATTGGATGCCATCGTGCGGCAGAGACTCCAAGAGCGGCAACGTGGCAAGGCCACCGATCCATCACCCGCCGCAACGGCCGAAGAACTCAAGACCATCCGCGAAGAGAACCGAGATGAAGCCAACCGGCGCGTCAAAGTCGGCCTGATCCTCGAAGCCATTGCCACGAAGGAATCCATCTCGGTCAGCCAGGAAGATATGAACAACGAAGTCACCAGGCTGGCCACCGAACTCCGCGTCCCGATGGCTGAGCTCGTGAAAATGATTCAGGCCGGCGGCCAGGATTCCATCGAAGAATTGCGCTCGCGTATTCTGGCAGATAAAGCGTTGGACTTTGTATACCGCAACTCTGTAATCCAAGGTTAGACACGGTGCCTGCAAACGCCTCGACCGAGTGGCGCGCTCCAAACATTGCGGAAAGGAAATGAATCTATGTTGGTCCCGATCGTAGTCGAACAAACCAATCGAGGCGAACGCTCCTACGATATCTACTCCCGGCTCCTAAAAGACCGGATCATTTTCCTGGGCGCGCCGATCGATGACATGTTCGCGAATCTTGTCATTGCCCAGCTCTTATTCCTGGAGGCCGAAGACCCAGAAAAGGACATCAATCTCTACGTGAATTCTCCCGGCGGCAGCGTCACGGCAGGGCTCGGTATCTATGACACGATGCAATATGTGAAACCACCGATCAACACCATCTGCCTCGGCCAGGCTGCCAGCATGGGCGCATTGCTCCTCACCGCCGGCGCAAAGGGTAAGCGCTATGCCCTGCCAAACGCCCGCGTCATGATTCATCAACCGCTCGGTGGGTTCCAAGGACAGGCCACTGAAATCGACATTCATGCCCGAGAGATCCTCAAAATCCGCGAACGGTTGAACGAGATTATGGCGAAGCACACCGGCCAGCCGATCGAAAAGATCTCTCACGATACCGAGCGCGATTATTTCATGTCCGCCGAAGAGGCCAAAACCTACGGCCTGATTGACGAAGTCATTTCCCGACAGACCAAAGGACTCAAGTCCGTGGAGTCTGGGGACGCAGCCAAAGACGGCGCCAAGGGTAAGTAACACAGGAGGACGCATGGCCAAGCAGGAGAAGGTGGATCGACATTTGCGGTGTTCCTTTTGCGGGAAAAGCCGCGATGAAGTACGCAAGCTGATCGCGGGGCCGACCGTCTATATCTGTGACGAATGCGTCAATCTCTGCAATGACATCATTGCGGAAGACTGGGAAGAGGCCAAGGAAGAAATCTCCTCCAAGCTTAAAAAGCCTGCCGATATCAAGCATCACCTCGATCAATATGTCGTGGGGCAAGACCGCGCGAAGCGCATTCTCTCCGTCGCCGTCCACAATCACTACAAACGCATCTCCTCGAAGGAAAAAGACGTCGACGATGTCGAACTCCAAAAGGGAAACATCCTTGTGGTCGGCCCGACCGGGACGGGAAAGACCCTGCTCGCCCAGACCCTGGCCAAGTATCTCGATGTCCCCTTTACCATGGCTGACGCCACAACCCTGACGGAAGCCGGGTACGTGGGGGAAGATGTCGAAAACATCATCCTGAAGCTCCTCCAAGCAGCCGATTACGATGTCGAACGGGCTGAACGAGGCATCGTCTACATTGATGAAATCGATAAGATCAGCCGCAAGAGCGACAGTCCCTCGATCACGCGCGACGTCTCCGGAGAAGGTGTGCAGCAAGCGCTGCTCAAGCTGATCGAAGGCACCGTAGCCAACGTCCCGCCGCAAGGCGGACGGAAACATCCCCACCAAGAGTTCATCCAGGTGAACACGAGCAATATCCTCTTCATCTGCGGAGGTGCGTTCGTCGGACTGGAATCGCTCGTCGAACAGCGCTTGAATCGCAAATCGATGGGCTTTGGGGCTGAAATTCGCGGACGCAGCGAGGCTCGACTGGGAGAAATGCTCGCCCACGTGCAGCCGGAAGATTTCCTCAAGTACGGACTCATCCCGGAGTTTGTGGGTCGCGTCCCCGTCGTCGCGACGCTGGAAGAATTGGATGAGCGGGCGCTGGTTCGGATCTTGACCGAACCACGCAACGCCCTGACAAAACAATATGAGAAATTACTCTCCTTCGAAAAAGTGAAACTCAAATTTACCGACGGGGCCCTCGGCGCCGTCGCCCGCAAAGCCTATCTGCAAAAGACCGGGGCCCGAGGACTCCGTGCCATCCTCGAAGAAGTGATGCTGGACGTGATGTACGATGCCCCGTCACAAAAGCAAATTAAGGAAGTCCTCATTACGGAGGATGCCATTTCCGGAAAGAACCCTCCCATCAGAATCTTTGAGCAGGATAAAGACGCTAAGAGCGCGTAAACGCGACCCTGAACCCGAGTCACTCATGTGGCTCGGGCTCCTCCCCCCTCGCCCCCTATATGACTCTCTATTCCTCTGGCTATTCAGCCAATTATCAGATCCTGTTGCGATGACTTGAGTATTTCTCACGTATTACTCGACAACAGAAAATAAGCCGCTATATTTGGGGAGTATAAGAATCGCCCTAGGAGGCCCCGTGAAACTCCCCGTATCCCTCAGCCTTCGCCACAAAGGGAAAGTCCTCGAACTGGACGCCTCACGAGAAATCGTGAATCTACTCGGGAACAACGGTGAGGCGATTGGAAGCCTCTCCTGGGATTTCGTGATAGATCAGATCCTCGCCTATCGCAAACCTGCGCTCCCCAAAGAAACGCGCTCTGAGCCCCGCATCAATCTTGCGTTTCGAGTACGCTACAAGACTCCTGAAGGCGATCGCTACGATAGTCGTGCAGGAGGCATCGGCGGAGGCGGACTCTTTATCGAAAGTACAACACCACTCCAAGTCGGTACCAAGCTCGCCATGGAGTTCTCCCTCCCGGAACAGCCGTCAGAGTGGATTCAGGCTAAAGGAGTCGTTGCCTGGGTATGCCCCAAGGCCGATCAGTACACCTTTAGTCCCGGCATGGGTGTTCGATTCACGGACATTCAGCCAGAAGCACGGGAGCGCATCTTGGCCATCGTAAAAACCGTCGATGGCGCCGAACGAGCCGCTTGAAATAGGGATGACTGCCCTCCTTAGCGCCAGACCACCTGAGGTTCCTCACCGATGAAACATCCCGTCGTCACCACAGAAGGTCACCAAGGGAAATACCTCGTCGTCGATGCCGATCAAGAAATGATTCTTATCCACGATCCCTCGGGCACTCTCCTGGGAGGAATCCCCTGGGGACACATCATCGATCGACTCCTGGCGAGTGATGACGATACGCGCTTCGCCCATTGCCGCACACATCCCCGAGCGCCACTCGCACTGAAAGTCCGCTATTCCACGCCCGAAGGGAAACAGTTTGATAGCCTCACCGGGGGTATAGGCGGAGGCGGGCTCTTCATTGAAAGCGGTACGCCGCTCGCACCCGGAACGGAAGTGTCTGTGGAATTTGCATTGCCAGATCGGCCCTGGGAGAAGGTCAAAGCCAAGGGCAAAGTGGCCTGGACGAGAAATCGCCCCGAGCGCCATCTCTTGTTTCCAGGAATGGGGGTGCAGTTTACGGATATTGATGAGAAGACTCAGGCACAACTGGTGGAATTGGTTGAGGCCCTGAACCGGAATCGCGTGCTCCCCGCAGCCCCCTAAGCGTTTGGTCACCCCAGCGTCGCACTTGAGCGCTCTCATCATGGCTCGCCACGAATCGCAGCTCTTCTTCAAACCCTCCCTCTGAAAAGAATTGCAGTCGATAGGCAATCTCACCCCGGACATTTGCCGAGGACTCTGCCTTCAGTTGTTCACGGAACAATTCCACAACCTTGGAGTCCCCTGACTCCCCTAACACAGCCACTGCGGTTTGGCGGACTCGTGGATCAGGATCATGCAGACTGCCTACGAGCACTCTCACTATCGCGGGAGAGTCAATACTCTCAAAGGCCTGAATCACGGCACGACGTACCTCTGGATCTGCATGAGCCAACTGCGACATTGCCAGCGGCCAGAGCTCTTTAGTGGAATCGAGAGAGGCCAAGTTCTGTGCTGCAGCGGAGCGCACTGATTGGACAGGGTCAATGAGCAAACCTGCTATATGCACTCTGGCAACCAGATCAAGAGGACCTAGGCCGCCTAGACTCCGTACAGACGCCTCACGAACAATGGGCGACTGGTCGCCTAACGCCACGACAAGCGCGGCAATGGCCTGAGGATTCCCGATCTTGCCCAAGGCTTCGGCAGCGGTTCGCCGAGCCATGGCGTCACTGTCATGCAAAAGCCTCAACAGTGTGTCTACGGTACGTTGTGGAGAGGAAGTCGCTGGCGGTTGGTAGCATCCGAGTAGCGAGGCAAAACAGAGGCTGAGCAAAACTAACACGCTAGAAGAGGGCATCGTAACAATACTGGGTGGATAACAATCGTAGAGCTTCAAGCCTGTTTGGGGGGCTCTTCCTCCACCGCAGGCAGCTCCCTGGCCGCTTCCAAAGACTGCTGAAACTCTTTCTGCGCGGAATCCATCTCAAATTGGATGGTCCTCACTTGAGGATCCACGGTATTCCGCACATCAGCAACCGTTTGCCGGAATGTTCGCAACGCGTCCCCCAACCCTTCGCCAAGGCCCTGCATATCGTTTGGAGATAACCCCGCTGGCGCTTGAGCCGCTTTCGCCTTCAACGCGGCCTGCTGCGCCTGTACACGCGCGACCGCATCCTTGTTTACAATGGCTGAAGGACGCTTCGCTGCAGGCTTCGCTTGCGCTCCCGGTGGAAGCGGCGGATATTGCGCGCGGGACATGGGAGCCGGGGCGGCGGCTCGCTCCTCCATCGACAGGGCCTGTTGCCCGCCACCCGCCTGAATCGGTGGGGTGCCGGTCGGACGAGGAGCTTGGGGAGATTGTGGGCCCATGTTGTACATCATCGAAGCCGTAGTTCCTGGCGTCAGTTCAGGACCAGGGACATAGGGGACATTCGTCGCCTTCGGCGCGACCTGAACCGATGCAGCTGGCTGAAGATCCGATGCTCTATCAACGTGGGCTGCCTCAACCGTCGCCGTCACGTCAGGCTGAGCCTGGGCAACTTCTTGAGGAGGTGGGATCTCATTCACCTCCTTTTTGAACCCTTTCAGAGCTTTACCAACACCCTCGCCGATTTGCGGCAAGCGGCCCGCTCCGAAAATAATCAACACGATCACCAGAATGATGATCAGCTCTGAAATCCCCATTGTCCCGAACATGGTCGTACCCTTCCTGCTCGCAGGTGGCCAACACCGCTATCACTCAACCTTCATACAATGAAAGAATCTAGCCGCCACAATAAGAACCTGTCAAGAAACGGGTAGGGCTGACAGAGTCCTTCGGGCCGAACTAACCAATCGCGACAATTTCCGTCTGTAGCGGCTGGCCGTACGCGACTGCGGCTTCCTCAGAAACATACACATCAAGTTCGCTACGAATCCCGAACTCATCAGGAAGATAGATACCCGGCTCGATGGAGAAACAGGTCCTGGGCATGAGCCGTCGACTCTCTTGCGTTTCAAGATTATCGATATTGGCTCCGTTCCCATGCACTTCTTCACCGATCGAATGCCCCGTCCGATGCACGAACCGGTCTCCATACCCGGCCCTAGTAATCACCTGCCGACAAGCCTCGTCGACCTCCCAACCATAGGGCAATTGCCCGGATGCCACCCGCTGTTGCACAAACGACAGCGCCGCATCACGACCTCGTCGTACACAATCAAAGATCTCTCGATGGCGCGAGGGAATGTCACGGGCCGTGAATCCGGTCCAGGTGATGTCTCCATAAACCGCGCCTGGTTCCGTGCGCTTCGCCCACAGATCGATCAGCACCAGGCTGTCACGCAATACGGGTGACGACCCAGCCGCTGTCGGACCGTAATGGGGATCGGCGCTATGCGCATTCACGGCAGCAATCGGCGGGCTGGAGGTGATCATCCCCGCATCATGAATCCGTCCAAGAATAAACTGCTGAAGATCATATTCGTTAAGCGATCGGCCGGCCTGCAGCGATGAGCCGACATGGGCAAACGCCTCATCGACGATCCGGCGTAACGCCGTCACCGCATATTGATGCGATTCGAGTTGCGCATCAGTCCAGACCGCCTCAAATCGTTGCACCAGATCCGCAGCACTGACGACATCCACTCCAAGACTACGAATCAACTCGATGGTACCGGCATCCACACGAGAAACATAGGGGACCGCGTTGAGCGGAGAATATTGCATCGCGATGCGGCGCGAGCCCTTGAGAATCGAGGCCAGGAGCGTCCGCTGCTGCTCCCATGATACATACTGCCGGTCCTGGCCGGGCAATTCTTCCAGCGCATGCGGCTCAATGCGATGGAGTAATTTGACGGGCGTGCCCTCTGCGGGAATCCAGTAGTACCACCGGCGCGTCACATGCCGCGACGGGTCGAGCAACAACACGCGATAGGCCAGCGGATCGCTTCCGCGAAAGTCATAAAAGAGCCAGCCGTCGGCCGACCCGCTCTCTCGGATGGCGGCTTGAATAGATGCCACCCGTTCTGCCCATCGTTGAATCATCATCGTGCGGGCATCATATTCGCCGAGGTGGGAAGCCGTCAAATCAAGACGCAGCATAGAACAGGCCACGTGTTACAATACGCCTTCATGGCTCTTGAGACTCCACCAGGCGCTACACCCTATCGCGTCACGCTCTTTTTTGGTCCGGAACCGGTCGACGACGGTTCCACCACACAGACCTGCGTCTTCAATGTGAAGAAACGCAGTTGGAAGGCTGGCATCCAAGTCTCCGTCGACATCGCCGCCGACCACCTTGCCGGGCTTCAAGAAGCCATGCGACGGACGGCTCCAGTCGCGAGAGCCCTTGAACGGTTATCTGAAGAGGATCGAACCGACGCGGCCGCCCGCATCCCGGATCTTGCAGCACAAGCGATTGCCTGGTGCAAGCTCGACCTGCGTCTGGCCATTGGACTCCCGCAGGAGAATCAGCGAATTCCTGCCGAGGAGCTCGTCGCTGAATTGAATCAAGCCGTCACAACTCGGCAGGAGTATGTCGTCACCTACATTCTCACCGAGCTTGATCTGATGCCGTGAGCGGTTTTCTCGCCATTCGCGTAATTCCCACGGGGCAGGGGGTTTGCAAGCCTCTATGAATTTGTTATAACGCCATGACAGTCTTGTCGTTTCTTTATCGACCGTAGACATGATCCTAGAATCCTGTCTTTGAGAGGAAGGAGGGTCTCCGTGACACACATTGGATTTATTCGTACGCTCCCACTGATCGCACTTGTGGTGCTCATGACATTCACCTCGCTGGTCGCCACGCCGGCCTGGAGCCAAACGTCATCCGCAGACACCCAGCAGGGCACGCCGTCTGGCGCCGGCATGCAAGCAGGCGCCGCCGTGTCCACGATTTTGTATTTTCCCTTCAAAGCCGCCTTCGCCATCGGCGGAGGGATCGTCGGCGGACTTGCCTATCTGTTCTCCGGTTTGAACGAACAGACCGCCAAGAGCATTTGGGTCCCCAGTATGTACGGCACCTATGTCATCACACCGGAACACCTGACCGGTGACCGATCGGTCCGATTCCTGGGTGTCGCAGCTGAAAGCGATTCCACTGGGGGCAGCTCCAACACACCAGCCACAGAACCAGTTCGGTAATATGAAGCCCGTCATCGGCGTGACCCCTGACTTCAATGCCGGTGACCGCAAGGAATGGGGTGGGCGTGAGCCCACCTATTTCCTCCGCGCCCGCTACGTCCGCGCTATCGAAGAACTCGGAGGCATTCCCCTCATTCTTCCCTTAGTCGCCGATGCGGCCGGGCGACGGCGCCTCCTCGAGCGCGTGGACGGACTCCTGCTCACCGGCAGCGGACCGGACCTTCCGCCGCGTCTCTACGGAGAACGCCAGCGCTATAAATTCCCCCTCGTCAGCGAACGCCGTGCGAATTTCGAGCTGGACCTGGTTCACCTCGCTCAAAAACGCGACCTCCCTGTCCTTGGTATCTGCGGCGGGATGCAAACCATCAACGTCGCCTGCGGGGGCAGTCTCTTTCAGGATCTCACATCGCAAATGCCGAATGTGCTGCAACACCGACAACCGACCAAAGCGATCCATCTGGCACACTCAGTCGACATCACAGCCGGAAGTCTCCTCAGAAAGATCGTCACCAAAGCCACCTTGCGAGTGAATAGCTCGCACCACCAATCCGTGAAATCCGTCGCCCCTTCGCTGATCGCGAGCGCGATCGCCCCGGATGGCGTCATCGAGGCAGTCGAATCCCCCCGCCACCGATTTTTCCTCGGTATCCAGTGGCACCCTGAATTCCTCTTCGAACGTCACATCGCCCACCGCCGATTGTTTCAGGCCCTACTCCGCGCCGCCAGCCGCACGCACGCTTGACGCTGGCTGAACGACGCCTTTTATAATTCACACAGCATTTTTCACTCTGCCTGCTATACTACGCGCCATATGGATCCCGTTCCTGCTGAACCAACGACTCACCCATCTCTCGCAGACTCCGTAACAGGCCGCCTGTTTCGCACTAAATCCATCGAGCGTATTCTGGCCGATGCCGACCATCCCCAATATCGTCTCAAGCGGACATTGAGCGCCTGGGACCTCACTGCCTTGGGCATTGGAGCCATCATCGGGACCGGTATTTTTGTGTTGATTGGAACAGCGATTGTCGGAGACGCCGGCAGACCCGGGGCCGGTCCCGGGATCGTCCTCTCCTTCCTCCTCTCCGGACTGACCTGCGTCCTCGCAGCCCTGTGCTACGCAGAGTTTGCCGCCATGATTCCCGTCGCCGGGTCGGCCTATACCTATTCTTATGCCACCTTGGGAGAATTCCTTGCCTGGATCACCGGCTGGAATTTGATCTTGGAATACGGCGTGGCCTGCGTGGCCGTCGCCATCGGCTGGTCCGGCTATTTCAACAATCTCCTGAAACTGGCGGGCTTGGATCTGCCCGACTGGGCCACACACGCACCAGGAGGGCCCGAGGGCGGCATCGCAAATTTTCCAGCCGCCATCATCGTCCTGCTCGTCACGATCATTCTCGTCATCGGCATCAAGGAAAGTGCGCGAGCCACCGGTTTCATCGTCTGCCTGAAACTCGCGGTCATCCTGTTTTTTATCGCCGTAGGAGCCCCGGCCGTCAACCCGGACAATTGGACCCCGTTCCTGCCAAACGGCTTCACCGGAGTCACCGCTGCCGCCGCGACCGTCTTCTTCGCCTATATCGGATTTGATGCCGTCACCACGACGGCCGAAGAGGCACGCAATCCGCAGCGCGATCTGCCGATCGGCATCATGACCTCTCTCGGAGTCTGTACGATTCTCTATGTCGCCGTCGCCGCCGTGCTCACAGGGTTAGTACCCTATAGCCAGATCGACATTCACGCTCCGGTTGCGGAAGCGTTACGACTCGTCGGCTACAAGTGGGGAGCGGCTGTAGTGGCCATGGGAGCCGTCGCCGGCATCACCAGCGTGCTGGTGGTCATGATGCTGGGACAGATCCGGGTGTTCTTTGCCATCTCGCGGGACGGGCTCCTGGGACCATGGTTGTCCGTGGTGCATCCCCGCTTTGGCACCCCGCACCATGCGACAATCCTGACCGGTATCGGCGTCGCGACCATGGCCGCCTTCGTCCCCATCGGCACCGCGGCTGACATGACCAACATCGGAACGTTCTTCGCGTTCACGCTCGTGTGCATTGGACTCATCGTCCTGCGCTACACCCGTCCTCACCTGGCACGTCCGTTTAGAACTCCGCTGATGCCCTGGATCCCGCTGTTGGGAGCCCTCTCATGCCTCAGCCTGATGTGGCAACTCCCCGCACTCACCTGGCATCGGTTCGTCTGGTGGACGCTCGCCGGAGTGATTATTTATGGGCTATACGGCATGCGACACAGCAAGCTGGCGATACAGTCAGCACCAGCCAAGACACCGTCATCGACAAATCGCTAATCGTTCTCGCGGTATATGAGTGAGACTACTTCGGCTCGGCGGATGGCTGAGCATCAGCTACTTGAGCTGAGGGAGTTGGTGGCGGCGGAGTCACCGTAGCAGGAGTCGGGGAAGCCGCAGCAGTTGGTTGAGGAGCAGGGGAGGCACCAGCTGCAGTCGGTGCGGCTGCCGGCTTGGGAGGCACGGCTGGCTTGGGCGGTGCAGGTTTTTCAGGCTTGATCCCGCCTTCCCAGGAAGGACCGGAATACATCTCTGCAGCAAGCCCCTTGGTCTTCCACTTATCTTCGAAATCGGCGGCGGCTTTGTTGGGAGTCTCGCCCACGCCCATCACATCATTCCATGGATAGGCTTTCGGGCTAATCTGGCAAGAGGATTCCGTCCGATTCAAATACAAGGCAATGGGATTGCCTCGATAGGGACCGAGGTAGATATGCACACAGCCGACGTATTCAAGCAGATTCGCCATGCCGGTCTCCAAGAGGGCGCATGATGCCATAACTCCCTGGAAACAGGCAAGTCGAGAACGCCTTACTGACCCACACGCGCCGGGGCTGCGGCCGGGAGCGGTATCTGTTCTGGCCGCTTCCGAATCATGAATACAGCACCAATCAGAGCAATGATCACGGTAACGTTCAGTCCCACATCCATGAGGTATTGATAGAACTGCGTTTCCGTCATGTTTTGCTGGTGCGACAGTTCTGCGCTAGCCGTCAGAATCTTCCTGGTACAAGCGATCACGCCAACAGACAGATAGGGCTCCAATTCCAACACTTCCGTCTGTAAGAATCGCACCACGGTCCGGAACAGCTCCAGAAGAATAATGACCAGGAGGATGTCATTCAACAATCTGAGACCGGCCGGAAGAATCAACACATGCCCCTTCGGATCGAACTGACCGGCGAGAAACACATACCAGGCATGGATGAATACCAACATGCCAAGGATCAACAAACTGAACCCGGCGGTTGCGTAGCCCAGGCGGTCCAACCATTCCATGTAATGGCACCACCGCCTCATCAAATCATTCCGGTGAGCTCTTGGTTCTTCAGTCCCCATACATCACCTCCAGTCCAAGCTAGGCCGTACCAGCCTGCCCGGTCTGCTCCGGCTCAGGGGCACGCATCTGACCGAACTGTAATTCACGCATTGAACTGATCGTCAAGGAGTGACCACAGCAACGAATTTCTTTGAAGCCCGCGCCGCCGTCCATAATCATGACGCGCAATCCGCAGGAATCCGGATACAGCTTCTTCTCATCCAAGACCACCGCCGACGGCAAGGCGCCTCGTTTCCGGCCGGCGGGTGAGCCCATCTCAGCGACGACATCCTGCTCAGTCAGGTCATGGTCACAACAGACGATTTTCTCAAATCCCTCGCCGCCGCCCATGACTTTCACGATCAACCCGCAGGCATGCGGATGGCGTGTATGCTCATCGATGAAATCGCCTTTTTTTAGAGCCATCTCGTGATCTCACTCCTGCGCAGCCGCCATACCGCGCCGTTCATCCACCCCGAAAAACACCGCCAACCCGACCAGAAAGAAGAGCGCCATGGAGAGTACGGCCCAGCGCTGACTCCCGGTCCACACCGTCACTTCTCCGTAGACGATCGGTCCAAGAATCGCGGCAAATTTCCCGGCGACGGAAAAGAAGCCGAAGAACTCCCCCTGGTGACCCAGCGGCGTAAACCGTCCAAGCAGCGTGCGGCTCACCGATTGGTTGGCGCCAAGCGCCGCGCCTGCGACCAGCCCGAGCAGATAAAATTGCATGTGCGTCTGGACCGCCGCCGCACCAATCACCACGCCGATCCAGAGCAGCAAGGTAACCACGATCGACCGGGTCGCCCCGATTCGATCCGCCACAAATCCGAATCCCACAGAACCCAACCCAGCCGTAACCTGCGTCACAAGGAAATAGATAATCAGATCGCCCGGCGTGAAGTCCAGGACTTTGTTTGCAAATATTCCCGACGCCACGATCACCGTATTGATCGCATCCGAATAGAGCAGATAGGCAATGAAATAGCGCCGAAGATCTCGATAGGTCGACAGACGGCGGGCCGTGTCACGCAACTGCCTCATCACCGCACGCCACACCGCCAGGCCGTCAGGGACTGAGCGCGGCTGAGCCCTTTCTTGCAAGTACAGAAAGGTCGGCACTGTGGCACTCAGAAAGAAGACAGCCGTCACAACAAAACTCAGCCGATAGGAAGCGAGGTTCGATTCGGCAAAACCACCGGAAATAAAAGGGTAGGCCAGCGCCAGAGAGAGCAATCCACCGACATAGCCAAATCCCCAGCCATAGCCAGACAGGCGGCCCATCTGCTGCGGCGACACCAGCTCCACCAGGAATGCACTACAGAACACAAACCCCAAATCGAAGCCGATATTGGCAATCCCGAAGATGAGCAGTCCAAGCGCCACATCGCCGCGATGCACGAACCATAAGAGCGCGGTGCAGGCCACACAGAGAAGTGTTGAAACGATCAACACCCGCCGCTTATTTGCACGGATATCCGCCAACGCCCCCAGGACTGGTGACACCAGCGCCACCACCAGCATCGACAGCGCATAGCCCCAAAACCAGAGTCGCTCGGCCATGCCTGGCGGCGACACCTCGGCTGCCACCACCTGGATGAAGTAGACGCTGTAGGCAACCGTCACGATCAGGGTGGAAAAGGAAGAGTTCGCAAAATCGTAGAAGCACCAGGCCCAGAGTTCTCGGCGGCCGGCTGGAAAGGAGGGCAGGCGGTTCACACCGTGGCTTTCGCCAATCGTTCACGGGCCTGATGGATGGAACGAAGCAAGACGTGATGGCTCCGGCACCCGACGATCAGTTTGGCATCCGAAATCACGACCGGTTTGTACGGGACCAGAAACCGCTGCTTTAATCGGGCGATCCTCGCCAGGGATTGCTCCAACCGCTCAGCGCTGATCGAACCGTCCGCTACGGCGCTGTCCAGTGCGGTGATCGCCGCGATCTCTCGATTGCGGTCCTTACAGATCAACGGCATGTCACACCCTGCCTGAATGGCACGCACGGTGGCTTCTTCAATACCATAGTGATCAATGATCGCATGCATCTCCAGATCATCCGTCAACACCACACCGTCATACTTCAGCTCACCACGCAAGAACTCCGTGATGATGGTCGGAGAGAGCGTCGCCGGCTTTTGATCATCCAACGCGCGATAGAGCACATGAGCCGTCATCAGCGTCGCCACTCCGTGAGCCGTGGCATGCCGGAATGGTGGGAATTCGATCTGCTCCAATCGTTCCTTCGACGCGGTCACCACAGGCAATTCCTTGTGCGAGTCCACACTGGTATCGCCATGACCGGGGAAATGCTTTCCGCAGGCCACCACCCGGTTGTCCTGTAATCCGCCCACCGTCGCCAGGCCCAATTCACAGACCGGGCCGGGCGTCGATCCAAAGGCTCGGTCACCGATCACCGGATTGGAGGGATTACAGTTCACATCCAACACCGGAGACATGTTCATGTTGATCCCGACAGCCCTGAGTTCCTTCGCAATCGTCGCCGCCGCCGCATAAGCCAGCTCCGACGAATTACAGCGCCCCAACACCTCGCAGGGAGGGAAAATCGTGAAGCTCTTCGGTAGCCGTGAGACACGCCCGCCTTCCTGATCGATTGAAATCAACAAGGGCGAATGGGGGCTGCAGGCCTGCAAGGCATTCGTCAACTCGACAATCTGCTCAATCGATTCAAGGTTGCGCGAGAAGAGAATCACGCCGCCCGGCTTGTACTCCTTGATGAACGCCGCCAGATCGGGCGTGACCGAGGTCCCCTCAAACCCCACCATGAACAACTGGCCGATCTTCTCGCGCGACATAAGCATGGGCGAAATCCCCTACTGAGGTCAGAGTGTCCGGTCGATGAGATATTGAATCAGCAATCTAGTACCGATCCCTGAAGGGCCCATAGGAGTAGGAATTCCGCTCCCAACCGAATCACAGCGTCCGGTCGATCAAATATTGAATCAGCAATCTGGTACCAATCCCCGAAGGACCCTTAGGAACATAGGCCCGCTCCCGTTCGCTCCAGTCCGTGCTGGCGATATCAAGATGCACCCAGGGACAGTCACCCACGAACTTGCTCAGGAACAATGCGGCCGTGATCATCCCACCCCCGCGGCCCCCGATGTTACGCATGTCCGCCACGTCGCTGCGCAACTGCTCGAAATATTCGTCCCACAGCGGCATTTCCCACACGCGCTCGCCTGCGCGCAAGCCGGCTTTCCGTACCGACTCCTTCACGCCGGTATCGGTTCCAAACATCCCGATGGCAAATTGACCGAGCGCCACCACGCAAGCGCCCGTGAGCGTCGCAATGTCGATCAACGCCGCCGGTTTATAGCGAGTGGCGTAGGCCAGCGCATCGGCCAGAATCAGGCGGCCTTCCGCATCGGTGTTCTGCACTTCAACTGTTTTTCCGGAGAGTGTCGTGACGACGTCACCCGGCTTCATCGCCCGGCCGCCCGGCATGTTCTCAGCCACCGGCAGAATGCTGATGAGATGAAGCGGCAGCCTCAACCGCGCGGCAGCGCGAATCGAGGCCAGCACCTCGGCGCCGCCGGTCATGTCCGCCTTCATATGTTCCATGTTCTCTGCCGGCTTGAGCGAAATTCCGCCGGTATCAAACGTGATCGTCTTCCCGACCAGCACAACCGGACGTTCATCCTTCTTTTTCGATCCCTTGTATTCGAGGATGATGAACTTCGGCGGCTCATGGCTGCCTTGCGCCACACCCAGCAATGCTCCCATCCCCAGCTTTTCAATATCTTTCCGCTCCAGGATCTTCAGCGTGAGCGATTCTTCCTTCGCGATGGCCTTCGCCTCACTGGCAATTCTGGAAGGGGTCATGACATTCGAAGGATGATTACAGAGGTCCCGCACCAGGACCGCGGCTTCAGCCGTCGCCACGCCGCGTCGGATCCCTTCGGCAATCGACTTGACCTCACTCGATTGAGCCGCCAGGAGCGACAGCTCTTTCACCTCTTTTCCCGATGCGCCTTCGCTCCGATAGGCCGTGAACTGGTAGCTGCCCAAAATGGCGCCTTCAGCCATCGCCTGCGCCACCTCAACGGCAGATGCGCCCTGCGGTGTCACGGACGGGACGGCGACCGTGAAGAAAGCGGCCTTGGCCTGGCGGACACGCTTCACCGCATGCCCCATGGCCTGCCGCAGCTGATCCACCGTCACATCCTTCTCTTTTCCCAACCCAACCAGGAGAATCCGCTTGGCGGGCACCTTGCCCTGGGTATGCACCAGCACAAGCTCATTGGCCTTGCCTTCAAATTCTTTCGACTGCAGCAACTCGTGTAAGGCCCCGTTCATCGATTTATCGATCATCGTCGCCTGCTTCGAAAAGACATCGCCCTCGCAATGGGTCAGGACCAACACATCGGTTGATTCCGTCTCCACACGCCCGGCCCGTGCATCTACTCGCATGATCTTCATTCACATCTCCTTCGTTCTCGCCGCTCGTCCTTCGTGAAGCGTCGCTCGTCCGTTGATCCGGTTAATTCTTGCGTTTCACGCATCACGAGATACGCTTCACGCACTTCACACGCCCCGCATATCCGGGGCCCAGATATATTTGTGCATCTGCAATTGAAACCGCACCGATAGCCGATCGGCCAGGATCCACTCGGCAAGCTGCCGCAGATCCAGCGATCCGAACACCGGACTGAACAGCACCGTACAGCGCTCCGCCAGACGGTACTGCGCCACAATGCCGCGCGCCCACTCATAGTCCGCGCGCGAGGCGAGAACGAACTTCGCCTCATCCTTCCCCGTCAGATACTCGAGATTCGGCCAATGCATCCGATCCGTCATCCCGCTCCCCGGGCATTTCACATCCAGGATCAGTTTCGCCCGCTGATCGACCGGCCGCACATCGATCGCGCCGCTCGTTTCAATCAAGACCGTATAGCCGGCATCACACAGACGCGCGATTAGAGGAAAGGCTTCCGGCTGCGCCAGCGGCTCACCGCCGGTCACTTCCACCAAGGGACAGCCATACTCCGCCACTTTCGTCAGAATCTCGTCGATGGTGCGAGCCGTCCCGCCGTAAAAACTGTAGTCGGTATCGCACCAGGTGCAACGGAGCGGGCACCCCGTGAGCCGGACGAATACGCAGGGCTGCCCTGCATAGGTCGATTCTCCCTGGATACTGTGAAAGATCTCCGTTACCCGGAGCGTCTGGTCCTGCGTGGAGGTTTGGGACATCATCGCCAGGATACCACCGGCCAGCCGTGACGGCGGGCCACCCGGCCCATGCCGCGAATCGGATTCACCACCGTGGGATTCCCCACGGCAGCCAGGACAGCCCGATCTCCCGGACTATCGCCGTAGGCGAAACAGGCCTCGAGATCCAATTCCAGTTCGTGCGCCAGCCGATGTACATACGTGAGCTTCCCATCGCCGTACGGCAGCGGAGGCACCACCTGCCCGGTATAAACCCCCTCCAACTGCTCCAATTGACTGGCGACACACCGATCAACTTGCAGGGAGTCGGCAATGGGCTCCATCAGAAAGTCGAGCGATCCCGTCAGCAGAATGACCAGATGCCCCTCACTCCGATGTCGCTCAATCGCCGTCATGGCAGCGGGAGACACACGCGGGCAGAGGGCTTCACGACAAAACTCTTCACCAAGCGACTCAATGACCTGCGCCGGCTTGCCCGCCAGATACAATTTGCGCTCACGCAGCGGCTGCAGCGACAGCGACGGAAGATGACGCAACCACCAGGCCACGCTGGCTCGGGCTTCCGGCCAGCCGACGACCCCACGCTGCCGGAGCCAGCGAAAAAATCCCACCTCACTGGCTTCGCCAGGCAAGAGCGTATTGTCGACGTCGAAAAACGCGGCGACAGACGTGACCAGACGGCGTTGAGAGACGGAGGAAGCGACCGACATCGTGCTGACGATCTCCTCAGACAGAATAGAATAGACGACATGACCGCGAAAGTGGGGCGATTCTACCGGACGTCTCCTTTATTGACAAGAATTTTGCCCGCCTTCTATAATGCGCCTCCCTCGGGCCTTCCTCGTCGTTCAATGGCCGAG
>WBZP01001739.1_pt1 | contig 26171 bp, 24 predicted proteins | sample 5204301 | NCBI WGS metagenome assembly WBZP01 (sample SAMN12412401, study PRJNA552823) | activated sludge metagenome | isolation source: activated sludge from nitrification reactor of wastewater treatment plant... | place: USA: Pennsylvania | collected 2017 | reverse complement strand
TTACTCCTTATCATATAAGTGTAGAGGGGCTTATCAATATTCACAAAAATTATTTCATTCGATTCTCCCAGTCTCACCAGCAGGTCCCAATCTTCATAGAATTTGAATTTTGTTCTGTACTCATATTTAAGGAATACGTTCTTATGCGCCATAATGGTAGCGCCAACAATAGTGGTACGGTTATACTGCCTGCTAAATCCTTTGAGTATATCTTCATGCTTCACAGGCATCTGCATCAGGGAGTTCTGTATTCCCTTCCTTTGTACCCAACATCCGCACATTGTTTTGTCCATACCAAGTTCCTTTAGTTTATTCAGCTGGAACTCAATTCTGTCTTTGCTGCAGGTATCGTCTGCGTCCAGGAAAGTGATGATTTCTCCGGTTGCTTTTTCTATTCCAAAATTTCTGGACCATGCTCTTCCATTCGGGATATGAAATTTTGGGAAATACTTAACCCTGGGATCCTTGAATGAAATACATACCTGTTTTGAGTTATCGGTAGAATGATCATCTACCAACACAATTTCAATATTGGAGTATGTCTGCTCAAGCAACGAGTTTATAGCATCTGCTATATACTTCTCCTCGTTGCAAAAGGGAACAATAATTGAAACTAAAGGGTTTGTCATGTGTGTGGTTTACTAAGTAATGTTAAAACGCCATTGAAAAAATTGTTGGCCATGTTCTCGATAGAGTAAAACGAACGGGCTTCACTGCAGCCCTGTTTTAATCTGTCAAGTTGAGTTTTATCACTAGTAAGGGTAATTATGGTATCTGCGTATTCTTCCAGGTTTACATTGGTCATGATCCCGTTTTTATAACTCTCCAGGTAAGATATCTCCGGACCATGATTATCGATCTTTGTTGTAATCAGCGGGCAACGGAAAGAAAATGAATCAATGATATTCAATCCTACAGCCCCGGGTATTGTTTGAAAATCTGCTATTGAAAAATACAATATTTTTTCCTCATGGAATTTATTGCCCACATAAAAAAACCAGCCGGGATTATTTTTAGCATACTCCACAGCCTTATAATCCTCCACCCCTTTTCCCACCATCAGGAATTTAAAGTTCGGCACTTTCGATTTTACCAGGCTCAGTGCGTTTAGTAAAAAATCGATTTGCTTATCGTGATAGATGGATGCACAGAAAATTCCTACAGGATCACCGGGTTTAATTCCGTATTGTTCCTTCAGTTTTTCTTTCTGTGATTCAGTGATCGAATCGTAGCATTCAATTTGAGATTTACTGTCGATCGTATTATTGATGGCAACAATTCTGCCGGGGTCGAATCCCCGGTCGGTTAGTAGTTTTTTGCTGAGTTCATTATAAGCGATCCAGAAATCCACTTTATTGGAATACCAGTATTTGAACTTTTCTTTCAGGGATTTTGGGTTTCCCTGGAAATTTCTTCCATGGCCCCAGAATACCAATTTTGGTTTCCTGAAAAAAAAGCGCCGGAACAAAAGTGCATAATTAAAAAGTTCCCTGTTTCCCTGCTGAACTACCACTATATCTGCCTTTGAAACAAGGGACAGGCAAGGCTGGTAACAGAGATAGGTTCCTTTTATTTTAAAATATTTGTTTCTAACCTTTCTCCCGATGCTTTCATCCTTTATATAATCCCGGATACTCTTTTTCTCTTCTTCATCGGGCTCACCATAGTGCAATTCCAAATCGATACCCTTTTCGCTCAGCTTGCTTTTAAGTAAGCGATAAAACGGAATTCTGAAATCCCTTTCATAACGTTTTACAATGAGTACCTTCAATGACTATCTGGTTTTATTAAGTATTTCCCCTCGTTTCAATTGATACCTGTTGTTCAGGTTTTCGTATGCATTTTTAAATGTTCCGAATTCAACCGTTGAACTATACGTATCCTTTATATATTTTATCAATTCCTTTAATTTCTGATAATTTATTTCAGAAAGTGAATTGGTAAGCGTATGCTTTGAAAAGTGTCCTTTAATGGCAATAATGCCATTCATATCAACAATCTTACGCACTGTTTCCCTGATCTTTTCCATCGGCCAGTCGATATTGATATTATCCGGAAAATTCACAATACCCTTTATCATCACAGGATGATAATTACTGATCCGTTGTTTTACTGCATTAAGTCCGCCATCATAAGAACACAATCCGGCATAATTAAATCCGGCATCCCGTATTGCATCTATAAGACTCAGATCTGCATTCATATCCCACCCGGGAGCCCGAAATCCGATCGGCTTAAAACCTGCCTGCCTGAATATGTCCAGGCTCAATTGCAATCGCTTTAAAGATGCCTCATAATCGAGATATGCAAACTCGGTGTGTCTTGCCATAAGCAGGTTTTCTGCCTGCCTGTGGTAAACGCCGTGGGATGCAAATTCTATATTAAAATCAGTTGCCAGCTTTTTATAATAAACAAGCCAGTTTTCATTGACGTTGCTTATAATTGAATATCTATCTTTCTTAAAAAGATAATACCTGTCTGCCGGCAAATGATTCGGTATCAGGAAATGAGTAATACCGATAAAAGGAAATGCCTTCAGCAATTCCTCCTGTTTTACATTTATAAAATCATTAAGCGATCCTCCCCTTCCTATGTATTTTGAATCATCCGGTATCGGGCTCAGGTCATCAAAATTCAGCACGCAATAAACCTTATCTGTCATTAAAGGTTCTGCATCCAGGAAGTTCACTTGATTTTTTTGATTGAAAGAGATCGGAACCTGCTTACGGAGTATGTGCTTTATATAAAGGGTCTTTACACGATCCTTAAGCATGGCCGCATATTTTTAAGATATACAAACTACTATTTGAAATAAAATGAGTAAACGATTCTCATAAAATCGAACATAAAATACAATGGTGGAACAGGCGTATGTTTTTTTGCCCAGTTGTACCTGATATGCAGGTTAGTTCCCGATTTAATAGAACTCAGCGATTCACGTAAATGACCGAGGGTTTTTCGTCCCTTGCGCTGCCGGTTAATAACTTCCAGGCCTGATTCATCCACATGGCTTCTTACCACTGCCTTTGTTGCAACAACAAGTTTATAACCGAACAACCTGCTGCGTAATGAAAAATCATCATCGGCAGCATAGTGTGGAAAATTATGCTCATCGTATAACCCTATCTGCCTGAATAAACTTATAGGGATCAATGTTCCCCTTCCGGGAAGCAGGTCTGTTTCAATAAGCAGGTATTTTGATACCAGTTCATTATAGTTCGGGATAAATTCTTTCGGACGGCTATACTTAGCGGTTATCTTATTCCATTTAAGCCCGGCGAATTCAACTTTATTTACATTCCTGATATTAACGGATACAGAACCAACCACGCAGGGATTTTCCTGCACGGCTGTATTCACGAGTTCCTGTAAATATTCCGGTATTACGGTAAGATCATTATTAAGTGTGAGAATGAAATCATCGTCGGATTTCGACATTTCGAGGGCTGTTTTTACCCCTACATTGGTAGCCCCTGCCCACCAGAGGTTTCCATCACCTTTCTCCAATATAACTTCAGGATAATTTTCCTGTATATACTCGTACGTGCCATCTGTTGAGCCATCGTCAACTACAATCGTTTTAAAGTTCCTGTACGATTGTTTGCGCAGAGAATCAAGACATTCCCTGGTAAATTTCAACCGGTTAAAAACAGGTATTACTATGTAAATCGTGTTTCCCATTGACTTTAATCTGTACCCACTTAAACGCTTTCTGTATACAAATTATTGTAATCCGCTATTCATTATCATGCTCGTCCTCATCACTTTCTGACTCTTCTTCTTCCAAATCTTCTTCATCCGCTTCCACCTCCTTCAGGGGTATACTCAAAAATACCAGTGACCAGAAAAATGGTGAGTCAAAATAGTTTTCACTGAATGACAGCAACCATATAATCAATATCAATACTATCGGTATGAAGGCATTGCCGCCATATATCCTGCAAAATTCACGAAATCCCTTGTAATACCAATAGAAATAAAATAAAAAGAACAGTATGCCCCATTGTGCAATGAAGTTGGTAAAACCGTTGTTCCTGATGGCGTATTGAAATTTTTTGTCAACCCTTGTTTCATCCCATATACCTCTTCCGGCAAGTGGGTAACCCTGAATATCTTCCCAGTCGAGTATGGCTGAAGCCATACGGGTATCTCCTCCTACGGATTCAATAGCATCTTTGGCTCCGGCATTTTCTTCTTTGATTTTATCGCCCAGGAACGGAATGGTATGAAATGCTATATAACCTGCAACACCAAAAACAATAATCAGCGACTTGGTTGCATAAGAATAATCTTCAAAGAAGATATAGAACACAATGAATGCAAACAGGGCAAGATATGCAGTTGTTGATTGAGTAGTAAGTGTAGTGATGATGAAAAGTATGTTGATCGGGCCGAGCAGGCGTGCTTCCCTGATGGTATTAAGCATGTAAACAATTACAAGGTATCCGCCGAAAGCTCCCGGTTCCCAGAACGGGCCATTATTACGAAGCCTGTCAACTTCTTCCACAAAATTGTAAACAATAAGTGTTTTACGATCTATCTCCATCCCCCACAATTCATACTTATAACTCATAAATGCCGGTGTGGCATCTTTGAGGGTCTGCATCAGATCAGGCTTGATCATGATTGGAATAAATATGATAAGACTGATGATACTTAATACAACCATCACCCTTATAAAATAAGTGATGTATTGTTCGCCTATAAGTTTTATGGCCAGGTATGCGGTAAGTATGCGCATGATCAGGCCCATGATCGTAATTCCTTTAAAAAAAGAAAAAGTTACCGCCTGGAAGATCACACACGCAATAATCGCCCCGGTAACATACAGGAATTCTTCATCAATTTTTTTGAAATGGCTGAACATGAACAGGCCAATCAAACCTAATGCGAAAAGAATTGTAAACGGTTGATTACTGGAAAAGAACGGCATCCCTGATATGCCCAGTACAATGAACATGATCAGGTAATTAGGCAGGCTTCCCTTTTGCAGTTGCATGAAATTTAAATGCTTTTGATGAACACGGCCGGGCTTCCTCCCCAGATCTGGCCGGGAGGAACAGATTTACTTACTACAGATCCGGCGCCGATAATGCTTCCCTTCCCGATCGTAACTCCTTTCAATATGGTACTGTGTGCACCAATGAATACATCATCTTCTATCGTTACAGGAGCAGAACGCCTGTTCTCGTTATCTGTTTTTTCATCCCGTCTTTCAAGGTAATTTAAAGAATGGAAATCTGTATCATAAAAAACACAGTTGCCGCCGATTTTTACATGGTTGCCAACTGTAATTTTCAACGTGCAGAAAAAAGTGGTGGCACTCATGCCTACATCATCACCTATACTGAGCTGGCCTCCTTTACTTACAATAAACATACAGGGTTGCTGCCTGCCGATCTTGTTGTAATAACGGCCATTGTTCATTCTGAAATTCTTTCCAAGGCTCATATGTGCCCCCATTGTAATATCGATCATGGGTACACCATTGGTTGACCAGGAAGAGAACTGCACTCCATTGCCTTTAAGTTTTATCCATGTCCAGGATGTACTGTACATCGAATAGATGAACATAGATGTCCGCTTCAGTATTTTAAAAATAATGATGAAGAGCTTGTTCATGCTGTTCGTTTTGCCTGGAACTACTTCTGAAGTTCCTTTACAAGTTCAGTTTTTTTGGCGAGTTGTTTGTAAAAACCTTTGATAATATCTATTACTTTTTCCTGTTCGATTTTTTCAAGGCCGTAATAGAATGGCAGGCGCAGCAGGTTATCAGAGTAAAGGTCACTCATTGGTAACTCACGCCCATCGTGATGTTGGATATAATACGGGGACTTATGTAAAGAAAGGTAATGGAATACGGCCATCACCTGGTTCTCTTTCAATTTTGCAATCAGTTCTGTTCTTTCTTCCAATGACCTGCATACGATGTAAAACATGTGTGCATTGTTAGTCGCATATTCGGGAATGTATGGAAGCTGTATGAATCCATCTTCTTCCAGTGGCTTCAGTTCACGATAATACCTGTCCCAGATATCCTTTCTTCTTTTCTGGATAATATCAATATTTTCAATCTGGGCATATAAAAATGCAGCTATGATATCTGATGGCAGGAAGGAAGAACCTATATCAACCCAACCATATTTATCGATTTCTCCCCTGAAGAAAGAAGATCTGTTTGTTCCTTTTTCCCGGATGATCTCTGCACGTCCAATGAAGTGCTCATCATTTATTACAAGCATTCCTCCCTCTCCGGAAATAATATTCTTGGTTTCATGGAATGAGAAGGTTGCCAGGTGACCGATTGATCCAAGCGGCCTGCCTTTGTAATAGGAATCTATTGCCTGGGCTGCGTCTTCCACCACATAGAGCTTATGCTGTTTAGCCAGTTCCATCACTTTATCCATATCACAGGCAATACCGGCATAATGAACAACAATAATGGCTTTTGTTTTAGGAGTGACCAGGCGTTCAATATCCTCTACATCAATATTGGGGTTTTCTGTAGTACTGTCGGCAAACACCACTTTCGCTCCTCTCAATACAAAAGCATTTACTGTTGAAACGAATGTATAAGATGGTGCAATTACTTCGTCTCCGGGTTTAATATCAAGTAAAATCGCACACATTTCCAGTGCATCTGTACAGCTGGTGGTGAGCAATACCTTTTTAAACCCGTATTTACTTTCAAAAAACTGGTGGCATTTTTTTGTATAGATACCATCACCGGATATCTTGCCAGACAACACTGATTCACGGATATAATCCGTTTCATTACCGGTTAAATGTGGTTTGTTAAATGGAATCATTTGGTCAAAATTAAATTTGTAATCAGGTGAACCTTACTCTAAAACGCTTCAATGGCAGTATTTCTTGTGTGCTGCCGTCTTCTGTAAGGCTCAAAATCTTCAATAAGCCCTTTCCGCATACGATTACAGGCTTGTCCTGCTGCATGAAAATAACCTTACCGGCCTTGCGGTTTTCTATTGCAAGGTCGGGAATTACTTCGGCATCCAGCACCCTCAATTTCTTTCCGTCCATATAAGTAGCGGCGCCGTTGTAGGGAAAACCAACAGCGTCAATAAACCTTTTTATATCCTTTGCCGGTTTGTTCCAGTCAATATCATAATCATCTTCATTCAGCCATAAACTATAAGATGCTTCGCTTTCGCTTTGCTTTTTTGCCTGTAAGGATTTCCCGGAGATAATCTTCTTGCCTACTTTTTCAATGAGTTTTTTATAGCATCCTGCAGCAATATCAATGGCCTCACTGATTTTTACAGGATACGTAATATTGGCTGACTGCTGAGCGATGATGTCGCCTTTGTCGTACTCTTCGCTGGCAAACAAAGCTGTTACACCGATCTTTTTTTCTCCATTCACGAGGCAATTCACCAGTGGTGCAAAGCCGCGGTATTTAGGCAATAGAGAATCATGCATCACGATAAGCTTTGATTGACCAAGCGGTATGAGCCATCGCCATGAAATCGCAATTGTGTAGGCCGTATCAATGCTGAACTTCTCTTTCCTGTCGATAAATTGTATTGAATGCTTCTTACAAAGTTCCCTGATCTCTTTATAGTAATCTTTCTGGATATTGGGATCTGTTGATCCTACAACAAAACTGATGGGGCCAGCTCCGAATAAAGCAATGAAGTGTTCCAGGGCCTCAAATCCCTTCTGGCTCATCAGGAAGAGTGTAAGCTTTTTCATTGCGTAAATAATTTTTCAAATTGATCAATCTGTACTTCAGGTGTACAGGTTGCCAGGGCAAGTTCACGGCAATTGTCTGAATACAGGTTATAAGTTGTTTCATCCAACGCCAATAAAACTGATATCCCTTTGGCGAGATCATTTACATCCATTAGTTTAGCCCTGTAACCGGTTTTCCCGTTAAGCACGAGATCCATGGCAACTCCCATGTCAAAGGTAACGGAAGGAATCCCACACATGATTGCCTGGTTTATCATCATCGGGCCGGAATCTTCTATTGACGGGCAAATATAAATATCAGATGACTGGAATGCTTCTGCTAATTCTTCATTGTTGCCCAGCAATCCCATGTATTTGTATTCGAACGGTATGTCTTTTTGTATCAGTTCAAAATCATTTCCTGCAATGAGCAGCAGTATATCATCATGTTTCACATGTCCCTGTTGCTTTACGAGTTTGAGCGCATCCGTCAGGTAACGCATACCTTTTCTTCTTTCGCCCAGGAATGCAGAACCGAAAAAGATCACTTTCTTATTAACCGGTATGCCGTATTTCTTTTTCGCTTCAGCTTTAGATGCAGGTTTAAACGTATGCTGATCTACAGAAAGCAGGATCTTGTCCATAGCTTTTTCCTTGAACAGCAAACTTCCCAGCGAAAGCCTGTATTGCCATTCTGTTGCCGAAACAATACTGATACTGGTTTGACTGATATAATGATTTTTAAATCGAAAGTTTACTGCGGTCTGATCATTCTCATCATTTGAATACAAACCGGGGCATTTGCCACAACCTGTTGTGAAACGCCTGCAGTCCCAGGAATAGTGGCATCCTCCGGTAAGCGCTGCTGAATCCATAAGGTACCAGTAAATGTGAGCTCCTGTTTGTTTGTTCAATTCATACAGGTTTTTTGCATTGAGAAAATTCTGTGGAAAAAGAAACAGGATTATTTCTGGTTTGAAGTTTATTTTTTTGAGAAGCGCACTTGTTTTATAATGGGTTTTTGTATCGTCGTAATCCTGGATGGAATAATCTTTATCCTTTTTAGGAAGTACTTTAAAAAATTTATCCAGTGTTTTAAGCAGGCGGTTTTTAACTTTTTTAACCAATACATCTGTTTTGGTCTGCATACAGAATATCCCCGGGTCGGGATAATTGCCGTAGGTATTAACCAGCAGTTTGGTGTTATGTCCTTTTTCATTCAACCCTTTGTATAGGTTGTAGGCAACAGTTCCTGCCACTTTGTACGGATCGGGTGCCGAAATAATTAAGATATTCATCTTTACTGTGCCCAGATCCCCCGGGCATTGTTATGAATTATTTTATTGTATTGCATAGGTGATAAAACTGCACCCATGATGCTGATGATCGTTGTTGACAAAACCACCCCATAGATTCCCAATGTTTTGCCCAGGTAAATCGCAAGCGGAATATTAACGAGTGTACCCACCAAAGCAGTATATAACTGCAGCTTTATTTTACCAACCCCGTTGAGGAACTGGCTGTAGATACCATTCCAGGCATTAATGATCACGTATGATGCCATCGCCATTGAAATACTTATATGGATCACAATATCCTTACCTACCCACCATTTGTAAACAAACCCGGATAATACCAGCATGATGATGGCAAGCAGGCTCAAACCAGCCCAAAGTATCTGAAGCCGCCTCATGGTGCTTTTGATCCAGGCAAAATCCTGTTTCACCCAGGCTTCTGTAAAAGCGCTCCAGAAGGGCGTCATGATAATTCCCATTACCATAGGTATGATGCCGAAATATTTATACGCCACGTTATAAGATGTAACCTGCGCCGGCCCGAAAAGCTGCGTGATGATGAGGTTACTTGTTTCATACAAAACAACGGCTGCGATCTGTATGATAAAAAACTTCAGTCCAAGCCCCATCAAACTGCGGGCGTATGAAAACTTCACAAACCGGGCTGCCGGGGCATACTTCCTGTATTCGTGAGTATAGAACCATAGACTCGATGCCGTTAAAACCAGCACTGGCGTAAAGCCAAGACTCAACGCCAGGTAAATCAGGTTACCTGAAGTTGTTCTGGTTAAAATAAAAATGATGGATAAGGAAAAGAGACTTCCCAGGAAATTAAAGAAGGAAGCTTTGGCGGGCTGTTGGTTAGCAGTGATCACAGTAGTGATCAATTGCAGTACAAACTGCAGGCAGAAGAAAACAAATACCAACAGGGCAAGAATACTTAATTCTGATGCCATACTGGCCGGTGTATTGAGAATACGCGACCAGTTGAGGAATGGGTTTATGCAAAAAAATACCGCTAATAAGCATACAACAATGATGCTTAAGATGGCATACGTAGTACTGAGATAAATGCGGGCTAACTCGTGATCGTCTTTGGCGAGAGCTTCGGCGAACTTATTTCTGAGACCATTGCCGAAACCGATATCGAAAAAAGCAAACCAGCCAATAATGGAACTCAGCGTTAACCAGATTCCATATTGCGTTGGATTTACATAATGAATGGTAAGCGGTACGAGTATGAGGCTGATTGCAATATTGCATCCTTTGATTGCAAAGGATGCAAGAATATTCTTTTTTGCTTTAACGCTCCTGTGGTGACCTTTATTTAAAACACTGTTTATAGAAGTGAAAGCCGAAACAATCTTTTCTTTCATGTTCCATTAAATTGGAAGGTTTCTGAAGATTCGCAATAAACGGCCTTTACTTAAGATGATTGGCTTTTAAAACAATATAGGTATAGTGTTAACAGGTTTATTATTTGATAGCAGCAAGATCGCTTGCCACCATTTCTTTTACGAGATCTGCGAGTGTGTGTTTAGGCGTCCATCCAAGTTTCTGTTTTGCCTTGGTAGCATCTCCAATCAACAGTTCAACTTCCGTCGGGCGGAAGTAAGCCGGATCAACTGCTACAACCTGTTTGCCGATTGGCAACTGGTATGCCGGGTTGTTGCAGGCTGCGACTGTAGCTTTTTCATCAACTCCTTCCCCGCTGAATGCAAGGTCAATACCCACTTCAGCAAATGCCATTTTCACAAATTCCCTAACCCTGGTTGTAACGCCAGTAGCAATTACAAAATCTTCTGCTTTTTCCTGCTGAAGGATCAGCCACATGGCTTCAACATAATCTTTTGCATGGCCCCAGTCCCTTTCGGCATTGAGGTTACCAAGGTATAACGTGTCTTGTTTTCCTTTTGCAATGGCAGCCACGGCCCTGGTGATCTTACGGGTAACGAATGTTTCACCACGCAATGGACTTTCATGATTGAAGAGAATTCCGTTACACGCATACATATCATATGCTTCACGATAGTTCACCACGATCCAGTAACCATAGAGTTTTGCAACAGCGTATGGGCTTCTTGGATAGAACGGTGTTGTTTCTTTCTGAGGCACTTCCTGTACCAGTCCGTATAACTCAGAAGTAGAAGCCTGGTAAATACGGGTTTTCTTTTCAAGGCCCAATATCCTGATGGCTTCCATTAAACGCAGGGTTCCGATACCATCTGCATTGGCTGTATATTCAGGCGTATCAAAGCTCACTTTTACATGACTCATTGCCGCCAGGTTATAAATTTCGTCGGGTTGTGTTTCCTGAACAATACGGATCAGGTTGGTACTGTCGGTCATATCGCCATAATGTAACTTGAACTTCACGTTATTTTCGTGTTTGTCCATGTATAAATGGTCGATACGGTTGGTATTGATAAGTGACGAACGCCTCTTTATCCCATGTACCATATATCCTTTGCTAAGTAATAATTCAGCCAGATAGGCTCCGTCCTGTCCGGTAATACCGGTTATTAATGCAGTCTTCATAATTTGTTTTGTGTAAATTTCGGGAATGAAACGTTTAAGATGCCACTTGTAGTATCTGTTGTTTCTTTAAAAAATCCTGGTAAGCGATTTTCATTCCGTCTTTAAGAGAGGTTTTATGACGCCATCCTAGGGCGTGAAGTTTAGTAACATCCATTAATTTACGTGGTGTGCCATCGGGCCTCGAGGTATTATAAACCAGGTTTCCTTCAAATCCTACCACTTCTTTTACCGTTTCGGCCAGCTCCCTGATTGTAACGTCTTCTCCGCAACCAATATTCACAATTTCCTTTTCACTATAATTATTCATGAGAAACAGGCAGGCTTCGGCCAGATCATCTGCAAAGAGAAACTCTCTCTTCGGAGTTCCGGAGCCCCAGATTTCAACTTCTGTCAGTCCCTTTTCTTTGGCTTCATGAAACTTCCTGATAAGGGCCGGCAGCACGTGACTGTTTTCAGGGTGATAATTATCATTGAGGCCGTACAGGTTTGTTGGCATCACACTTATATAATCAGCGCCATACTGATCGCGGTAGCTTTCGCAAAGTTTGATACCGGCGATTTTTGCTATGGCATAAGGCTCGTTGGTATATTCCAGCGGGCCTGTTAAAAGATATTCTTCTTTAAGTGGCTGAGGAGCCAGTTTCGGGTAAATACATGAACTTCCCAGGAACATGAGCTTTGTTACCTTGTTGGCGTAAGCTGCATGAACTATGTTGGAAACGATCATGATATTATCATAAAGGAAATCTGCCCTGTAGGTATTATTGGCTACAATCCCGCCAACTTTGGCAGCTGCGAGAAATACATATTGTGGTTTCTCTTCCCTAAAGAATTCCTCAACGGCAGCCTGGTTCCTGAGATCCAGTTCTTTTGAACTTTTGTAAACAAGATTTGTAAACCCGCCGGCTTTGAGTGCCCTTACAATCGCTGATCCTACGAGGCCATTATGACCTGCTACGTAGATCTTATCCGTTGCTTTCATCATGTATGTGCGAATGAAGTAGTGTTAGTATTCGGTTGCAATATTACTTCGTTTCTTCCAAACACATTTTCATCTTCAACTTTTGCAACCATGGTATACCCCAGTGAAGGGAGACTAACTTTCAGCAATTTATTTTTTATAGTTACCAGCTTACCTTCTATTGCATAAGAAGATGCACTGAAATTACGAGCCGGTTCATCAAGGTTAACTACGGTTCTTTCCAGTTTAATATTGCGGTGGTCTGCAATAAATTCTTTAATAGCCGCGATCTCGTCTTCTTTAATGATTGCAGGCTCCCCGAGCCAGTAAAGCAGGTTCAATACTCCGTCTGTTTGTTTCAGCATTTCCAATTCTTCGCTGTTTGCGTATACAAACACATAAGATTTGAACAATGGCTTGAATACCATTTTAAGTTTCCTGAAGTTTTGGGTTTCTTCACATCCTAACGGACAGAAGTTCTCAATCTTTTTTTTGCTTAACAAAGCTGCAACTTTCTTCTCATATTGCGGTTTTGTGTAAACTACGTACCAATTTTTCTGCATAACAATTTTTTTAAAAAATTTGAAATTTGCAGTTAATCAAGGATCAAGTAATTGGAATGGGAGGTAAGGCTTCGCCCTTCTCAACTACAATTAATTGTATTGAGATGCTTGATTTTCATTGGTATTCGTGATTTAGGATTTTACAGTTTTCCTGTTACTTCCTGCGTTTCTTTTTTTATCGTTTCCGTAAACGTAGTTGTAACCGTAACCATAGTTATTTCTGAACATTCCCCTTGTCTTAACACCATTGAAAATGATCGCAGGGTTATGAATAGGGTTAATTTCATTGTTCTCGTCAATTCTTTTCACCAGTAATTTTGGCGTATAGCCATGACGCATTACATACAATGTGGCATTACAAAGTTCTGAAAGTATGTATGCATCGGTGATCAAAACGATCGGTGAAGTATCGATAATCACCATATCAAAACTATTATCCAGGTATTCGATGATCTCATTCACTTTTCCATTCAGCAATAATTCTGATGGATTTTCTTTAAGGTCACCAGCCGGGATAAAGAATAAATTCTCATGGCCACTCACAGGTTTAATGATGTCTTCAGGATATTTTTTCCCTGCCAGAAAATCACTGATACCGAATTCCTGTTCTACATTAAACACTTTAGAAAGTGTTGGTACATTCAGATCGAGGTCAACCAATACTACTTTTTTACCTGTAGTTGCGATACTAACCGCTAGGTTTGAAGCAATAAAACTTTTTCCTTCCCCGGAAATACTGGATGTTACCAATAACTTCCTGTGTGCGGCATCAATTCCCAGGAATGAGAGAGCCGTACGCAACTTCCTGAACTCTTCCACCACGAAACTTCTTTTGCCCGCTTTTACCACGATCGGGTCTTTTGTTTTTTCGTAAGCAACTTCAGCGATTACCGGGATGGCGGTGAGTGCTTCGATTTCCTTCCTGTACAGGATCTTTCCTGTGAACGCCTCTTTCAGCGTAATTACAGCCACCCATAAACCAAGGGCCGCAACCAACGCAATGAGGTAAATGAGTTTTTTGTTCGGGCTTACCGGGTTAGGGCTTGCCTGGGCAGTATCAACTACCCTGCTGTTTGACACGGTTGATGCATAGGAAAGAGCGCTTTCTTCCTTTTTCTGCAAGAGGAATGAATAGATGCTGCTTTTAATATTTTGTTCACGGCTGATATCAAGCAACTGACGTTCTTTTTGTGGAACTGAATTCAGAATTGCATTATAATTTCCGTTTGTAACATTCAGATTTTGTTTTGCAGCCGTAAGCCCCTGTCGCTGACTGGCGATATTTTCGATGATGCTCGGGCGCAGTTTATTAATCTGCTCCTTCATGGCCAACATCTTAGGGTTGTTTTCCCCAATGGTTGTTTTCATTTTTTCATACTCCATTTCTGAAGTATAAAGTTTGTCAACCAGGCCTGAAAGCGCCGGGTCACTGACTCCCACTGTTGAAGGAACTACAGCCCCGCTGTTGTCTTTTGCTGAAACAAATTTTTCAACCTGGTCGAGCACCGACAACTGCATGTTAACTTCACTTAATTTCTGGTCGTTGGCACTTACATTCTGAAGGTAAAGCTGCCCCTGTGTACTGATATCAACAGCGCCCCTTCCTGATTTATACTGCTGAACTTTCTGTTCGATGGCAGATAAGTCAGCCGCCACCAGGTTCAGCCTCTCTTCTACAAATTTCAAAGTATTTCTTGCCAACGAATTTTTCTCTTCTATGGTAGATTGTTCATAGGCTTCAATCAAGCCATTCAGAATATCTTCCGCTCTTTCAGGCTCTGCATCTCTAAAACTAAGGTCAACTACGGTTGACAATTTGCTTGAAGGAGCTACACCTAGCCCCGGCAATATGCTCATAGCCACCTGCCTTGGATCTTTCAGTGAAAAGAATAATTGCTTGTGTGGTGTACCCTGAACATAATATTTATTGGGAATGAATTTTATAATGCCATAAGGTGTATTTAAAAACTCATTCAGGCTGCACTTATATTTGTGATTCAGTGTTACAGACTGGCTTGCCGGATCAAAATCAAAATCAACTCTCGCAACATGTTTAATTGAATCCGGGTTCTGGGCTACGATCACAATAGGTGAAGATGTATAAGCTGAAACTGCTTTTACTTTTCCCTGGTCGAAAATTGGAGCGTACAATCCTTTTCTCTTAACCACATTCTCCATTAATTTTCTGGACTGGATCACTTCAATTTCATTTTCAACGATCTTTTTGGAAGAGATCATATCCAGTGATTCAGCCAGTTTGGAATCTTCGTTTCCTTTCTTTTCATCTTTTATGATGAGCGTGGCAGTAGCCTCATAGATCGGTGTTGCGTAACGCAGAAATACATAGGCCCCGGCCACCGACAATACGGCCAGCACCAGAAACAACGGCCAGTAAGGCAAAAACTTCGACACCAGCAACTGGCTGAAAGTTTCCTTTCTTTCTTCCTTCCTTTTATGTTGTTTATGCTTCTGCATTTATTACTGCTATACAGGTTATTTTAACAATGCCGTTACTACCACCACTACAATTGACAGGCTGCTCAGAATGATCGGAACAATCTGTTGAGACCTGCTTGAACTGGCAATTTTTGTTTTATTAGGCTCTACATATACTACGTCATTTGGCTTGAGGTAGTAATATTGCGAGTTAAGAAAATCGCTAGAGTTGAGATTTATATGCCTGGTTACCCGTTCTCCATTCTCCTCCCTGATCAATAACACATTATCCCTGCGGCCATAGATGGTAAGATCTCCTGCCAATCCAAGAGCCTTGATCAATGAGATTTTTTCACTCGGAACAGTAATTACTGTTGGCTTTGCAACTTCTCCCAAAACTGTTACTTCAAAATTCAGGTAACGTATATCAACTATTGGATCAACCAACAATTTTTTATCAAGTATTATATTGGTGATTTTCTCTTTGAGCTGGGTTTTGGTAAGACCGGCGGCCGTTACATTACCGATTATTGGCAATTGAATATTACCATCAGGATTAACCAGATAACCTCCTGCAAGAGTTTCTCCACCAGAGGCTGAAGCAATTCTTGTTACTGCATTGCTTGACGGGTTAAACATTGCTGATGCTTCTGCATTCAGACTGTTTATTGAAATAGTTAGAATGTCGTTCCGCTGAATAGGCGCTTCAACAGTTCCCAGGTTAGATTTGAAAGAGGCGTCTTGTACGTTTTCAAAGTAAGCTACCTTCCCGGTTGTGGCGCAAGAAACCAATAAAACAGACATTAATACGAATCCTATGAACCTGCTAGCCATAATATTACCATTAGGGTTAATTTATTTATAAACATAAATATTGGGAAGCTTTTAGATAGGGTTGGAGGTAAGGTCTTCCGTATAGGCTAAAGGTGGTGGTATTTTGGTAGGATAAGAGAGGTAAGTGTATAGATAATTAAGAATGAACTTAGTAATGCTATATCCTGAGCGTAAAAATACTACATAAAATATAAATTCCAAATTAAACGGGGTTTATTTTTAAATCCGGGCAGTTATTTTTATCCCCCACTAAAAAAATAGCGACTTGCTTTTTATGCTAAAAATCAATCACTTATAATGTTATCTCCCTGAAATTCTCTTTAAAGCCATCCTTATCTCACTCCAAAATGGAAAATGGGGGCGCTGACCATTCAGGCGCCCCCTCACCAATAAACCAAACCTGCTATTTTTTAACCCGTTTAGTAACTGCTATTTCCCCATCGGAAAGGCACTTCAGCTGAACTTTTTTGCTTGAATTTTCGGCATTTACATAATAAGATGTCTGTCCATCATACAGAATTTCAGTCACAGAATCCTGGATTTTGTAATCGGGGAAGTTTCTTTTAAGTGATTCTGTTATTGTCAGGGGCACTTCTCCTATAGAGATAGTTCTCGACAATCCCATAAGTTCCCCATCGGAATTATAAGCCGCCATGAGTTTTCTGTGGTTCAATTCGAAAGAAGCGAAAAAAAGGTCGTTGGATTCCTGCCAGGTTACAGCAGTAGCCCCGTTAAAATTCTTTTCAAATGCTTCCTTTACTTCTTTGGTTACGTTGTCGCCCGTAGCAGCGAATGCAGAACCGGAAATAAATATTACCAGTACCGCAATAATGATTGTTAGCTTTTTCATGTCTATACTTTTAATTTTTAGTAAATGTCGGGGTGAAACACACCGACCCTGTAAAAGTATACTCCCCTACACCCCGTTTGTGAATTAATATGACGGGTAATGTTAATGAACCTATATTATATAGATGAGCGGCAAATTGCATGAGAATGATATTAATATTATCTCACTCAGAAACCAGTCCAGCACTACGGTAGCGATTATTTATTAATAAAAATGAAAAACTTGAGATCGCGGTGTTAAAAGGTGACTTTTGATTTGAAGAATAGCAGTTAATTTTAAGAATGAATTATCTGGCTCATGCATACCTTTCATTTAACAGGGAAGAGATCCTTGTTGGAAATATGATCAGTGATTTCGTGAAAGGCCGGAAAAAATATGACTACACATCGGGTATTCTCTGCGGAATCGAATTGCACAGGTCTATTGATGAGTTTACGGATAGCCACCCTGTCACAAAAGAAATGAAAAGTATTTTTAAGCCGCATTATGGCTTATATGCCGGTGCATTTTGTGATGTTTCCTACGATTATTTTCTTGCCAATGACAAAACGATTTTCGCTACACATGAGACCTTGTTGCAGTTCAGCCTGGATACTTACAAAATGCTCGATAATACATCCGGTTTATTTCCACTGGCTTTTGGCCAGATGTTTCCCTATATGAAACAACACAACTGGCTGTACAATTACAGGCATACATGGGGTATAGAAAAAAGTTTCGGGGGCCTGGCAAGGAGAGCCCGTTATATTGAGGAAGCCGGTACAGCTTTTGATTTATTTGTAAAGAATATAGATCGTATGCAGGAATACTATGATGATTTCTTTCCTTTGTTAAAAAAATTCAGTTCAGATACTCTGAACCGCCTACTGAATATCGATTGAGTTATCTTTGAAAAATTCCAAGTGATTTAAACATAAAAAAACCACCTGATGTTACCGTTTCGATTTTGGGTTATCACCACAATATCACTGCTGCTTTTATCGTGCAACGACCAACCTGAATCAGCCAAAAACACAATCATTTTAAAAGATTCCATTTCAGGAAAAGAAACGGCAAATCCGTATGTAATACACGATCAGTCTCCCATGGATATGAGTTATTATCCACCCGACTATCCTTTACTGAAAATGAACGGAACAGACTCTGTAAACCTGGTAGCCCGGGTTATTTACAGCAGGCCTCAGAAGAAAGGAAGGATTATTTTCGGCGATACTGATAAAAGTATCCGCCCGTACGGAAAAGAGTGGAGGCTGGGCGCAAATGAATCCACCGAAATTGAATTTTTTAAACCTGTAACCATTGATGGAAAAAAGATTGACAAAGGTCGTTATATCATTTACTGTATTCCATTCCCCGATCGCTGGATAATTGTTTTAAACAGCAACCTGTTTACCTGGGGACTTCATATGGACACATCAAAAGACATATTTAAGACAACGATTCCCGTACAGCAACAAAGACCATCTGTTGAGGATTTTACAATGTTGTTCGAAAAGTCTGATTCCGGAGCCAATCTTCTCATGGCCTGGGGAGACGTAAAAGCCATTCTTCCGATTTCATTTTCCAAATAAATTTTGGCACTGGCTAAGGGAATAAAGATATTTACAACATGTGTGGCATAGCCGGAATCATTTCCCCAGATAAACGTATTCTTAATTCAACTGTATTGAAGAATATGGCCGATGCCCTGGCACACCGGGGGCCTGATGGCGAAGGATTCTGGATAAATCACAATTTCTGCGCAGGCTTTCTATAATTGATCTTTCAGAAGCGGCGGCCCAGCCCATGCATTACCTCCATCAATACAGCATCGTTTATAATGGTGAGATATATAATTATATAGAGTTAAAAAGAGAACTAAAAAAATCCGGGTATCATTTTAATACAGAAAGTGATACTGAAGTCATACTTGCAGCCTACGATTGTTATAAAGAACGCTGCCTCCAGTATTTTGATGGCATGTTTGCCTTTGCTATATGGGATGAAAAAGAACAAACCCTTTTTGCAGCTCGTGACCGCTTCGGGGAAAAACCTTTTTATTATTACTCAGAAAAAAATCTATTTGCATTTGCCAGCGAAATGAAAGGTCTTTGGGCCGCCGGGATTGAAAAGAGTATCGACCACAAAATGATTCTCAACTTTATCACACTCGGCTATGTACAAAATCCTGCCAACAAAAGTCAAACATTTTATAGAAACATCTTTTCCCTGCCCCCAGCCCATTTTCTAATATATGATGCGTTAAAAGATAATTATACACTTGAACACTACTGGAATATTGACAAACAGGCTCAGGTGAAAATAAGTGAAGATGCAGCAATCAAAACTTTTGACACTTTCCTGTATACTTCAGTCAGCCGCCGTTTAAGAAGCGACGTGCCAATTGGTGCCAGCATCAGCGGCGGGCTGGATAGTTCATCCATTGTTTCCTACATTCATGACATACTTGGCCAGGGAACAACTAAAATGAAGACTTTTTCCGCGGTTTTCCCGGGTTTTGAAAAAAATGAACAGAAATATATCAGGCAGATAAACAGGAATTTTACTTTGGATGGATACAGTGTTACACCAACTGCCCAGGGGCTCATCGATGATTTTGTAAAACTTTCCTGGCACCAGGAAGAGCCTTTCCCGTCATCAAGCATCTATGCCCAATACAAGGTTTTCGAGCTTGCAAAAAGCAGGGATGTAAAAGTATTGCTGGATGGGCAGGGGGCTGATGAAGTACTGGCAGGATATCACAAATATGCACATTGGTATTTACAGGAAATGATCAGCAGGCACAGGTTCTCTGCTGCTGCCAATGAAAAAATATTACTGCAAAAAAATAAAGTCGATTTTGACTGGAATGTTAAAAACTTTGTTGCGGCCTTCCTGCCTTCGCATGCATCTCTCGCTCTTGAGAAAAAGGAATACAATAAAATCATTCATAACAACGATGTAACCAAAACCATGATGGGCTTCTTAAAAGGGCGTGAGTGGGATGGCATACACAAGCCCGTTGTTACCAAACTGAATGACATTTTATATTTCAGCACCATGCAGCACGGACTGGAAGAACTCTTGCGTTATTGCGATCGCAATTCCATGGCTCATGGCAGAGAAGTTCGGTTACCTTTTCTCTATGATGAAATGGTAAAATTTGTATTCTCTCTGCCATCTTCTCTAAAAATAAAAAATGGGTTTACAAAGTATCTTTTACGAAAAACCGTTGAACATAAATTACCTGAAAATATAGTATGGAGAACAGATAAAATCGGTTACGAACCTCCTCAAAAACTATGGATGGAAGACCCTCTCATGAAAGATTTTTTATACGAAGCCAAGGCAAAACTTGTAAAAGAAGATATTCTGAAACCGCAGGTACTTGCCAAAAAAACAAAATCTCAACATGCCCATGATACCGATAACTTCGACTGGCGTTATTTATCTGTTGCCCAGATGCTGCGTAAATAAAGATTGCCAATAAAAAATACCACGCATATCTGATTTCCAGCGAAACAACTGTTTAAAATGATATTAGCTATTTTTGTTCCCTTAATATTATAATGATGAGCGATCAACTTTTTCTTGCTGATAAAAAAGCGGCTACACGAATCATACATGCAGGATCTCATCCCGATCCTTCTACCGGGGCAATTATGACTCCCATTTACCAAACCTCTACATACGTACAATCCGCTCCGGGTGTAAACCAGGGCTATGAATATGCCCGTTCGCAAAACCCAACCAGGTTTGCGCTGGAAGAGGCTCTTGCTGTAATAGAAAATGGTAAATATGGCCTGGCATTCAGTAGTGGAGTTGCAGCAACTGATGCCGTAATCAAATTATTATCTCCGGGAGATGAAGTAATTGCAGCCAATGATATGTATGGTGGCACTTACCGGCTTTTCACCAAGGTATTTGAAAAATTCGGTATTAAATTTATTTATGTTGACACTACAGATACTTCAAATATTGAGGCGGTAGTTACTCCTAAAACAAAACTCATCTGGATTGAAACGCCAACAAATCCACTGATGAACATTACCGATATTCATGCAGTTTCAAAAATTGCAAAAAAAGCCGGTGCGTTGCTTTGCGTAGACAATACATTTGCCTCTCCTTACCTGCAGAATCCACTCAACCTCGGCGCTGATATTGTTATGCATTCCGCTACAAAATACCTGGGCGGACACAGTGATGTTATCCAGGGTGCACTGGTTATGAATGACCTGGGATTGCGGGACCAGTTATATTTTATTCAAAAAAGTTGTGGCGCTGTTCCGGGTCCACTCGATTGCTTCCTGGTGCTTCGCGGAATAAAAACACTGCATGTACGCATGAAACAGCATTGCGAAAATGGCTTTGTAGTTGCCCACTTCCTTCGCAAACATCCAAATGTAGAAAAAGTTTACTGGTGTGGTTTTAATGATCATCCGAATTATGAGATCGCCAAAACACAGATGAAAGCTTTTGGAGGTATGATGAGTTTCACATTGAAAGACGACAGTATGGAAGCTGCTAAAAGAGTTCTTTCTTCCACGAAAATATTCTCGCTTGCAGAAAGCCTTGGTGGTGTGGAGTCACTTATCAATCATCCATCGAGCATGACGCATGCCAGTATTCCCCGCGAGGAAAGGATCAAAAATGGTTTATCTGACGGGTTAATCCGTTTAAGTGTTGGAATCGAAGATGCAGACGATCTCGTTGAAGATCTAAAACAGGCTATCGGTTAAACCTTACAGGTTATAAAACATGCACCGGTTTTGAAATAACCATTCCAGGAAACGGTGCAGTTATTCCAGGATAGATATTAAAAGATTTTGAAAGCTGCCGGCTGATCGAATATTTACAGATTGCTGAATATTTCTGATCAACCGGCAACTTTGTTATTTCCTGCATTTTATAATCCCTAACAATCCCTGCTACTATATTTTCCCAATCCATACATACAATTGCCCGGTTTATACAGTTTCCTTTTTCTCCCTCTATGCCCATTTATAATTTTGTGCCGCTTTGAATATTTCAATTGTATTCTCGATCAAAAATATAGCTCATGAAAAAAATGAAACAACTCTGCCTGCTTATTGCTTTCGTAATAACAGGTACATTGGCCCTTGCACAAACTCAATCACTCAGCCAAACGATTAAAGGTGTTGTGGTTGACGCCGATTCAAAAAAGGGACTCTCATCAGCCACTGTAATGCTTGTTGGATCAGGCAAAACTGTTATAACGGATTCATCCGGCAATTTCAAAATCACGAATGTTACTATCGGGCGGCAATCTGTACAGGTTTCACTGGTTGGCTACGAGAGTAATGCTGTAGCAGATATCCTGGTTACATCAGGAAAAGAAATTTCGCTCAGCATTTCTTTACGCGAAAAAATAAAAAACCTGGATGAGGTTAAAATTGTCGGAAGAAAGAACCGTGTCAAAGCCTCCAATGAATTTGCCGGAACAAGTTCGCGTGCTTTTTCTGTTGAAGAAACCAAAAGGTATGCAGCAGCTGCATTTGACCCGGGCAGGATGGCGCAAAACTTCGCAGGAGTAAGCAGTAATGGAGATGGAGACAATTCTATTGTAGTACGTGGTAATTCCCCGCAAGGTGTACTGTGGCGGCTGGAAGGAATAGAAATTCCCAGTCCGAATCATTTTGGCGGACTAGGAGGAAGCGGTGGTTCAATCAGCATGCTCAGCAGCAGTACACTTGGAAATTCAGATTTCTATACCGGTGCTTTTCCGGCTGAATTCGGAAATGCCACTGCCGGCGCTTTTGATCTCAAATTCCGTGACGGCAATAAGGACAAGCATGAACACTCTTTCATGATTGGAGGCCTGGGAATAGAACTTGCATCAGAAGGTCCGTTCAAAAAAGGAAGAGCAGCTTCTTACCTGGTGAATTACCGTTATTCCACATTGTCATTGTTAAAAGGATTTCTTGATCTGCAGGGAATCTTACCCGAATACCAGGACCTCTCTTTTAAACTTAATTTTCCTACAAAAAAGGTCGGTACATTTTGTCTTTTCGGTATTGGGGGTTTAAATACTGCAACAAAATCACCGGAAAAAGACAGCTCTAAATGGGACGACGATCATCCAAACTTCAAACTAAACAATAAAGGCACTTTAGGTGTTGTGGGCATATCTCACCAGTTATTCCTGAACAAACATTCTTATTTAAAAACGATCCTGTCGGCCAGCATTGAAAAATATGACCAGGTAACCGATACATTAAGCCCGGGTCAATCTTATTCATCAGTAAGAACTTTCCAGGGAGAGCTTACCGACAATGCGTTCAGGTTATCTGTATTATACAATAACAAAATAAGCAACAGGCATACAGTTCGTGCAGGATTTATTGCCAGCCGGCTTGGGTTTGATTACGATAATGATTTCCTGGATGATGCAGATAAAACATGGAAAAATCTTTTGCGCAGCAAGGGAAATACCATGTTTTACCAGGGCTATGCTCAATGGAAATACAGGATTACCGATAAGCTAACATCAAACATCGGGGTTCATGGCTCCTTTCTTGCTTTGAACAATACAAAAGCCATCGAACCAAGAGGAGCATTCAGTTACCAGTTAAACAAAACCCAATCTCTCACGTTATCTGCAGGCATGCATAGTAAACCTCAACATTTGTCGACTTACTTTTTCGAGAAAAAATCTACTGGCCAACAATTAACAGAACCAAACAAAGCACTGGATTTCTCAAAAGCTGTTCATGTTGTGTTATCCTATGAAAGGAGTTTCCGTGGAGGAATAAGATTTAAAGCAGAAGCCTATTACCAGCATTTGTATAAAATACCGGTAGAAAAAGACAGTAGTGGATTCTTCTCATTTATCAATGCAGCAAATATTTATGACCTCTACTATGCTGATTCATCTTTGGTAAGTGAAGGAAAGGGAAAGAATTACGGAATTGACCTGAGTCTGGAAAAAACCTTTTCAAAGAATTATTACTTCCTGGTTGCAGGCTCTTTGTTTAACTCAACATACAATACATATTCCGGCAAAGAATACAGCACGAAATTCAACCGTAACTACCAGGTGAATATTGTTGGCGGCAAGGAGTGGAAAACAGGGAAATTCAAAAGAAATATCCTGGGCATCAATGGAAAAATACTTGCCAGCGGATCGTTAAGGGATTCTCCCATCGACCTGACGGCATCACAGAAGGAAGGCAAAGCCGTATATGTGCCGGGAAAATATTATACCCTTAAAGGGAACCCTTATTACAGGCTTGATATTGGATTTACTTACAAGATGAATTTCAAACATGCCACGCATTCTTTCTCATTCGACATACAGAACACAACCAACCATCAGAATCTCTATGTGTCGTACTATGATAACACCCGGAAAAAAATAAAAAAAGTATACCAGATGGGTTTCTTCCCCATATTTAATTACAGGATAGAATTTTAAGAGTATATATAAACCTTTTGTACGGGGTATTGATAGCAATGCCCCGTATTTTTGCTTTATGCAGGTAAATAAACTAAGAGATTTTCTGAATAAAAAAGTTGAGGAATACAATACAGCTTCTTTTATTCCTGCCGATCCCATATCCATACCTCACTTGTTTTCCAAAAAAGAGGATATTGAGATTGCTGGTTTTTTTGCGGCTATTTTTTCCTGGGGGAACCGTACTACTATTATCAGGAAATCTAAAGAACTGATGCAGCTGATGGATCATGCCCCGCATGATTTTTGCCTGAACCATACAGACCAGGATCTGAAAAAAATGATGCAGTTCAAACACAGAACTTTCAACAGCACAGACCTGCTGTATTTTATTTCTTTTTTTAAGATGCATTACGAACAGTATTCTTCGCTGGAAAACGCATTCAGCCGGTGGATGCAGAAAAATGATATCAATACCGAAAAAGCGTTGAATGGTTTTTACAATTATTTTTTTTCATTGGAAGATGTTCCCAAAAGAACCATGAAACATATTGCCAGTCCGGCAAAAAAAGCTACCTGCAAAAGATTGAATATGTTCCTGCGATGGATGGTTCGAAGGGATAAATGCGGTATTGATTTTGGCATCTGGAAAACAATTTCCCCCGCTCAACTGGTTGTACCTTTAGATGTGCACGTAGCAAGGGTTGCCAGGAGATTTGAACTTGTCGGCAGAAACGCTACCGATTGGCAAACTGCTGTTGAACTTACTGATGAAATGAAACGGTTTGATCCCCGCGATCCCGTTAAATACGATTTCGCACTTTTTGCACTGGGTGTGCTTGAAAAATTCTGATTATGGACACAACAATCATACAATACCTGAACCGGCAGTTTGATTTATCCGTCACAGAAAATTCAGGCGAAGAACAATTAGTTTCCATGCTCTCGCAAAAGATCAATCAACTTATACAGGATGATTTTACAAGGCTAGTGCAATTGCTTTACAGCATAGATGTAAGTGAACAGAAATTAAAACTATTGCTCAGGGAAAACCCACAAACAGATGCAGGAAAAATAATTGCTCATTTAATTCTTGAGCGTCAAAAACAAAAATTAAAATCGCGGGAAATTTTTAAGCAGTCACAAAATAATGATGACGCGGAGGAAAAATGGTGATCATTTGAACAGAAGTATCGTCTACTTTTTCTGGTACATCAACTCCTTGACTTTCTCCTTATCTTCTTTCTCGTTCTTGAGATCGAACATGGTTCCGAATATATGATCCCATAAAGTACTGCTTACTCCAAATCCCTTATCCTCATGTTTATAATGATGGAGGTGATGGTTTCTCCAGAGCCCCTTCATCCATTTGAAAGGAGGGTTCCATGCATGGATAGCATAGTGCATGGTTCCATACAGCAGATAGCCCAAAAGAAAGCCGGAAAAGAATGGAAAACTTCTTTGTCCAAGCACCAGGTAAAAGATCCCCATAAAACAGGAGGCTATGATCAGGCTTGGTACCGCCGGCATAAACAGCCTTTCTTTATCGCGGGGATAATGATGGTGATTCCCATGCAGAATATAATTGATCTTTTTTCCGCGTTCAGAT
>WBZP01001738.1_pt1 | contig 26172 bp, 14 predicted proteins | sample 5204301 | NCBI WGS metagenome assembly WBZP01 (sample SAMN12412401, study PRJNA552823) | activated sludge metagenome | isolation source: activated sludge from nitrification reactor of wastewater treatment plant... | place: USA: Pennsylvania | collected 2017 | reverse complement strand
ACTGTGCATAACAATCATGGATGTAGCAGCACTTATTGCCATGCAATCACAGTCTCAACAATACAACCTGAGTGCCATGCTTTATTTGGGTTTCAGCAGTCAGATACAACTTTAACTGTAAATTTTACGCATTCGACAATTAGCTCTACTCCGATTACTGCCTGGCATTGGGATTTTGGTGATGGACATAGCTCTACCAACCATAATCCACATCACACATACGCTCATGCCGGAACATATGAAGTATGTCTGACTGTGCATAACAATCATTGCTGTAGTAGTACTTATTGTCATTCTTTGTTGGTAACCAATACAAACCATAACTGTAATGTTTCATTCACAACACACTTTGATTCTAAGATCAATAAAATGCGATTTATAAACACATCTTCTAATGCCACTGATCACACAAAATATTTGTGGGATTTTGGTGACGGGCATTCATCTTCAAATGAAAATCCAAACCACCCATATTCCCATACAGGCATTTATACAGTTTGTTTATTTATTAGTGATGACATCACTGGATGTAAATCGCATATATGTAGAGAAGTAGAAATTAGTCATAGATGGCATGCTATGGTTGTAAATGATGATTATTTAGTAACATCAGGGTCTCAAGCAAATGAAGTAATAGAACTAGATTCTGATATTGAATTTGGCAGTTTTCCAAATCCTTTTATTTCTAATGTGAACATACCGTATGAATTAAAGAGGGACTCTTATATAAACATTGAGCTATATGACTTAAGCGGTAGATTTGTCCAGCAAATATTTAAGGGAATTCAAACAAATGGTGTCCATACGATAGTTTTATCCGGAGATTTTTTAAATGACAAAATGTACATTCTAAAGATGGTCATCAATGATAAAATATTTATTAAAAAACTTTTAGTTGCGAGATAAGATTGAGCGAACCAAAGGTTATTGAAACCATCGGTTCTTCAAAAGAAGTAGCAAATCACCATTAAATCCATATGGAATATGAGCGAGAGAAAACGTATGACCAGCCAACAAAATTTCAAAATGCAGTATGGACCTGACAGAAAAAGAGGGACATGAAGGGCATGAGCATTAAGGAAATGGCTTAAGTCCCTGCAGTATTACTGAAATCGGCATAATACATGCATTATGCTGATCTCGGTATATCATTTTTACTAAACTGAATTACAAAAAGTCAAATCATGGTAGAGAAATTAATCTCGTTTTCATTAAAAAATAGATTTATTGTACTGATGATATCTGCCGGGCTATTCGGTTGGGGTATATATAGTGTGCAGCAGAATTCTATTGATGCTATTCCGGATTTGTCTGAAAATCAGGTTATTGTTTTTACTGAATGGATGGGCAGAAGTCCACAAGTAATAGAAGATCAGGTGACCTATCCGCTGGTATCCAATCTACAGGGTATCCCGAAAGTAAAAAATATTAGAGGAGCATCGATGTTTGGGATGAGTTTTGTCTATATCATATTTGAAGACAATGTAGATGTCTATTGGGCCCGGACAAGGGTATTAGAGCGACTAAATTATGCACAACGCCTATTGCCACAAAATGTGGTTCCGACTTTAGGACCTGATGGAACAGGGGTAGGACATATATTCTGGTATCATTTGGAAGCCAATGGTATGGATCTTGGAGAACAAAGAGCCTTGCAGGACTGGTATGTAAAATTTGCTTTGCAAACAGTGCCTGGGGTAGCTGAAGTAGCATCTTTCGGTGGATTTGAGAAACAATATCAATTGGTTCTTGATCCATTGAAAATGCAATATTTCGATATTAGTCTAATGGAAGTAATGAATGCTGTAAAAACAAGTAATAATGATGTTGGTGGCCGCAAATTTGAAATGAGTGATATGGCCTACATCGTTAGAGGATTGGGGTATATTAAAAATATTAAAGATATAGAAGACATAACTATAAAAAACTACAATTCTGTTCCTGTTCATGTAAAAGACATCGGATCTGTACAAATGGGTGGCGACTTGCGCTTAGGTATTTTTGACCAAAATGGTGAAGGGGAAGTGGTAGGTGGTATTGTCGTCATGCGATACGGTGAAAATGCCGATAAAATCATTAAGGCGGTCAAAGAAAAAATGAGTGAAGTAGAAAAAGGGTTGCCTGAAGGAGTCACATTTAAAACATCTTACGATCGCAGTGAATTGATAGAAAAAGCAATTGATTCAGTCAAAGGAACTTTGATTGAAGAAATGATCGCAGTGTCCATCATAGTATTTCTTTTTCTTTTTCACTGGCGTAGTGCTTTGATCATTTTGATACAATTGCCAATTTCAGTATCTATAGGATTTATTTTGCTCGAAGCATTTGGTATTTCTTCCAATATTATGTCATTGACCGGTATTGCGCTTGCAATAGGTGTAGTAGTGGATGATGGTATTGTTATGGTAGAGAATGCCTACAGGACTATTTCTGAAAAACAGGAAGCATTAGAAAATATTAATAATTAGCCATCTGACCATCATGAATTTAAAAAATATTTTTAAAAAAGCACAAGATCCATTGTCTGCAGAAGAAAAGCTAGCGCTTATCGAGAGTTCTTCAAAGCTGGTAGGTCCAGGGGTTTTTTACTCTACAATTATCGTAATAGCTTCCTTTTTACCTGTATTTCTACTTACAGGGATGGAGGGCAAATTATTTAGTCCTTTGGCCTGGACAAAGTCTTTTATACTGATTGTAGATGCATTTTTAGCTATATCACTTACTCCCGTTTTGATCAGTTTTCTGTTGCAAGGTAAACTGAGACCCGAAAACAAGAATCCACTTAATAAAGCGCTTGAAAGTATTTATACTCCCGTATTAAATTTTTGTTTAAAATGGCGAAGGACTGTTTTAGGAATTAATATAATTGCCCTTGGCGTCGGGATAATTATGTTTACAAAACTTGGTTCAGAATTTATGCCACCGTTGGATGAAGGCTCGATTTTGTTTATGCCGGTCACATTGCCTGACGTTTCCAATTCTGAAGTAAAACGAATATTACAGGTACAGGATAAACTGATCAAATCTATTCCAGAAGTGTCTCATGTATTGGGTAAAGCTGGTAGGGCAAATACAGCAACAGATAATAGTCCTATAAGTATGGTTGAGACCATCATTTTGCTCAAACCCCAGCACGAATGGAGAGAAAACCTAAGTAAAAGTGATATTATTACTGAAATAAATAATAAACTCCAGATCCCCGGTGTAATTAATGGTTTTACCCAACCAATTATCAATCGTATCAATATGCTTTCAACTGGTATCAGGACAGATGTAGGTATAAAAATATACGGTGCTAGTCTGGATACCATAAATGTTTTGGCACAAAAAATAAAAAAAACGCTTGAAGGCACATCAGGTGTCAAAGATTTATATGCAGAGCCTATCACAGGAGGAAAATACATTGATATCGAAGCGAAACGAGATGAGATAGGTAGATATGGACTTACTATTGATGATATAAATGTGGTGGTAGAGGCAGCTATAGGCGGGATGAAACTCACTAGCACCATCGAAGGAAGACAGCGCTTTTCTGTCAATGCAAGATATGCGCAGGAATATAGAAGTAGTATTGAAGCACTAAAACAATTGCAAGTACAAACGATGGAGTATGGCCCTGTCCCATTGGAAGCTGTAGCAGATGTTAGGATCAGTGATGGCCCACCTATGATAAACAGTGAAAATGCAATGCTTCGCGGTAGTGTATTATTTAACGTGAGAGAAAGGGATTTGGGGAGTACAGTAAAAGAAGCACAAACCAAACTCAATACTATGATTACCAAGATGCCCAAGGGTTATTATGTAGAATGGAGTGGTCAATGGGAAAATCAAATCAGGGCCAATAGAACTTTAAGCATGATATTGCCGATAGTGACACTTATAATTTTTACTGTATTATATTTTACCTATAACTCGATGAAAGAAGCACTGATCACCATGATCACTGTTCCTTTTGCGTTGATAGGAGGTATATTTATGGTGTATTTTTATGGCATTAATTTGTCTGTTGCTGTTGCCGTTGGATTTATTGCGCTGTTTGGAATGGCCATCGAAACTGCCATGCTGATGACAATATATCTGAATGAAGCCATGAATAAAATGGTAGAAATGCATGGAAATTCTGCACAAACTCTAACTGAAGATATACTGAAAAAATATATAATCGAAGGTTCAGCGAAGAGATTAAGGCCAAAACTAATGACAGTATCAGTATCTTTATTTGGATTGATTCCAATACTGTGGGCTACCGGGACTGGTGCTGATGTAATGGTACCCATCACAGTACCACTTATAGGTGGGACTATTACTTCTACTATTTACGTACTGCTGGTGACGCCCATAGTATTTGAAATGACGAAACTTCGTGAATTAAAAAGTAAAGGTAAAATAGAACTAATTCATGTCAAAGAATAATTATTATATCATCACGTGTATACTGATACTCCATTTTGCACCATTAAGTGCGCAATTACTTACATTGAATGAAGTGCTGGAGAATATAACATTGAACAACCCTCAATTAAAAATGTATGATGCGGATATTAAAAGTATGGATGTAGTGTCAGCTGGGGCCAAAAGCTGGATGCCACCACAAGTGCAGGCTGGTTTTTTTATGACACCATACAATCCAGCATTCTGGAAAGCGGATGGTGTATTTGCCGGAATGGGTAATTTTATGGTCGGTGGCACTCAGATGATACCAAATCGTAGAAAGCAAATGGCAGATTTTAATTACATGAATGCAATGTCTTCCGTAGAAAAGGAAAATAAAAAGTATTACTTAAATCAATTATTTGCTGTAGCAAAAACAAACTATCATGAGTGGATGGTATTAAACAAAAAAGTCAAAATTGCCAAAGAAAATCTAACGCTTCTGTCATATATGATAAAAAGTATGGAGATAAGATACCAATATAATATGGATAAACTTCCAGCCTATTACAAAGCCAAATCCAATTACAGTTCATTGGAAAGTATGATTGTCATGCTGGAAAATGATATTTTACAAAAAATGATCGTATTAAATACGTTGATGGCTAGGGATAAAAATTTCACATTTGAAGTGGACAGCACCTATAATTTCACTGATTTTAGTATGGATGCAGCAGATACTTCCTATCTCGCCACAAAACGAAGTGACATCAAAGCAATAGAAAAAACTATGAAAATTAATGAGTTAAAAATAGAAGTTGAAAATACAAAACTTTTACCGGATTTTGGGGTACGATATGATCATATGTTTGCGTTTGGTCAGCAACCACAACAATTCACCTTAATGGGTATGGTAAATATCCCTATGTCATGGTCGACCAAAATGAATAAGGCCAATATTCATAGTTTTAAAATTAAAAATGAGAGTCTGTACTGGCAAAAACAAATGGTGCTGAATGAAGCTTCAGGCATGATCAAAGCCATGAAAACTGAACTGAGTTTTTTAAAAGATCAATATCGAATTTCTGAAAATTCAATTATCCCTGCAATAAGAAAAAACTATGAAGCTGCTTTAGTAGCATGGCAAAATAATACAGGTGATTTGTTTCAGGTTCTGGATGCATGGGAATCATTAAATATGGCTCAATTCGACACATTGGATAAATTACAACGTATTTTAGTGTCTCAGATTGAAATTGAAAAACAGTTGGAAATAAAATAGTAATGAACAAAAATATAAAATACGGTATAGCAGTACTTCTCATGGTTATCATAAGTGCAGGTATTTACATTTTTGTTATAAAATCAAAAACTCAAGGTGGAGAATATCCGCAAAGCAAAACCTATACCTGTCCGATGCCCCAAGACTCATTTTTTACTAATCAGCCAGGGATATGTCCTAAGTGCGGCATGGCACTCATTGAAGTTGATGCGAATAAACATGATGAAGAAGGTTCAAAAAAAATGGCGATCTATACTTGTCCAATGCCTGAAGATTCAGTGTACAGCGATAAACCCGGAATATGCCCTAAATGTGGCATGACACTGATAAAAACAGAAAATCATGATCAACATACAAATGACTATACAATAGATCAACTGCTGCAGCCTACTAATCAATATGTGATAGGCAAATATCCTGTGATTACGGCAAAAGACACCGCTATATCCGTTGAAATAAAATTACCCGGAGCCGTAGCTTATGATCCTGATGCGGCGGTAAATATAGCCGCACGCATCACCGGAAGAATAGAGAAAATGTACGTCAACTATAAATTTCAAACAGTAAAAAAGGGTCAAAAATTATTTGATTTATATAGTCCTGAATTATTGACAGAACAACAAAATTTTATCTTTTTAAACTCAAATGATCCGGAAAATACTTCCATCATAGAAGCTTCAAAACAAAAATTATTATTGTATGGAATGACACCAAATCAGATCAGTAGCATGGCTAAAACAAAAACAGCAAATGCTCAGATTACAATATATAGTCCGGTGGAAGGGATAATATCAGGAACAGAATCCATGAGTGAACGAAATGAAAGTGCTATGTCAGTTAAAAATAACAATACTGAAACATTAGGTCTTAAAGAAGGCAACTACATAAAAAGAGGAGAAGTAGTTTTTAAATTACTGAACACAGATCGGGTTTGGGGTATCTTTAATGTTATGCAGAGTAACAGCGCATTAATAAAGCTAAATCAACCAGTCATAATAACTTCCGAAATGAACGATATGAATCCCATTACCGCTAAAATAAATTTTATAGAAACCCAATTTAATCCTGAAGCCAGGTCTAATAGCGTTCGGGCGTATCTGAATAACAAAATGCTGAAATTGCCCATCGGTTTAAGGCTGGAGGGACTGGTAAAAATAAATCCTGTACAAGGTATCTGGCTTGACAAAAAAGCTATGATCAGTATCGGAAAACAAAAAGTAATTTTTAAGAAGACAGAAGACGGCTACAAAGCCACAGCAATAAAGACCGGTTTTGAAATAGGTGATTTTATACAGATATTAAGCGGTATTTCTCTTAAAGACGAATTGGCTCAAAATGCTCAGTATCTAATGGACAGTGAAAGCTTTATAAAAACGAAATAACGAATAAAATGACAAAATCGACGATAATTATAAATTTAATTTTTACTTTATTTATTTCCTGTAATAATCGAAAAGAAAATGATCATAGTACTCATTCTGATAGTGGTAATGTTTTTTATACATGCTCGATGGATCCACAGGTAAAAGAAGATAAGCCCGGCAAGTGTCCTATATGTCACATGGAATTAACGCCTATCCAAAGTGATGATACCAAAGCAAACGAAATTAAGTTAAGCCATCAACAAATTCATTTAGGAAATATCACTACCCAAACTTTTGTGTCTTCGCAAAACAACCTGGATCAGAGCTATACAGGTACTTTAACTTTTGATCAGGACAAAATAAGAACTATTTCAGCCAGAGCAATGGGGAGGATTCAAAAATTATATTTTAAAACATTGGGTGAATTTGTTGCTAGAAATCAACCTGTCTATGATCTATACAGTGAAGAAATAGCCATTGCCAAACAAGACTTTGTTACTGCATATCGGCAACTTTCTTTGCCTGGTGATTTTGGCAAAAATGCGAACAGATTACTACTTGGTGCAAAACAAAAATTGCAGTATTACGGATTGAATGACAAACAAATTGAAAATTTGAAAATTAGTAATGAAGTTTCACCATACACCACTTTTTATAGTGTTACCAGCGGTTATATCAATGAAATATTGGTGACAGAAGGCAGTTATGTGATGGAAGGGACAGATATATTAAAAACAGCTGATTTAACCAGTTTGTGGCTTGAAACACAAGTAAATATTATTTATGCCAACGGATTTTCGGTAGGAAAGAAAGCCAAGGTTTCTTTTAATGATTTTCCCGATAAGTCTGTTAATGCCGTGGTCTCATTTGTTAATCCTGAAATAAATCCTGATACAAGATTGCTCTTGGTTAGGATGAGGATTGAAAATAAAAATTTGCAATTAAAGCCAGGAATGCAAGCCGTAGCAAAAATAACACGATCCAATATAAAAGGTCTGTTTATACCCGTTGACGCTGTAATCCGAGAAGAAAAGGCCGCCTATCTCTGGTTAGAAATAAAACCTGGTGTTTTTGAAAATCTAATGGTCAATACAGGTATTGAGATTAATGGTATGATAGAAATAAAGTCATCTATGGACAGTTTGAAAAACGTAGTGATCACCGGTGCATATGCCATAAATAGTGAATACAAATTTAGAAAAGGAAGCGACCCGATGGAAGGTCATAACATGTAAATAATAGAAAATGAAATCCCCATGATGCAAACACCAGTAACCAATATGATTAAATCATAGGCATTTCATATAGCCTTAGAAATAAATATAAATTTTAACCTATGAAATTATATATCAAAAACATGGTTTGCAGCAGATGTATTATGGTTGTAACGTCTGAATTAGAAAAACTCGGGTTTAAACATTTTACCGTTATTTTGGGTGAAGTTAATATGGATGAGCCCATCACTGATATTCAAAAGCAAGAAATTGAAAGTCGCTTAAAAAAATTTGGGTTTGAATTAATCAATGATAAAAATAGCAGAACAATAAATAAAATCAAGACCTTAATCATAGATTTAGTCCAAAACAAACATAGTGATTTAAAAACCAATCTATCCAATTATCTATCTGATCAAATTCATATTGAGTACAATTCCTTAAGTAGTTTATTTTCAGATGTTGAGAATATAACTATAGAAAAATACTTTATAAATCAAAAAATTGAAAAAGTAAAAGAACTAATTATTTATGACGAAATGTCATTGAGTGAGATTGCATATTTATTAAACTACAGCAGTGTTTCGCATTTAAGTCACCAATTCAAAAAAGTTACAGGTTTCTCTCCATCTTATTTTAAGACGATAAAAACTGTCAAACGGAAACAAATTGAGGATTTATAAAATCTTGCAAATCAAACCCAAAATTGTGCAACCAAAATATGTAATATGAGACGAAATTTGCGGATAAATTATTTTTTAAGATGACAAACACTTATAATATCTCAGGAATGACTTGTAATGGCTGCCGAAGTCACGTAGAAAAAACGCTTTCGAATGTAACAGGTGTAACAAATGCGACTGTGGATTTACAAAATGCGGAGGCAACCATAGAAATGAAATCCCATATTCCAATCGAAACATTTGAATTAGCCTTAAAAAATGATGGCGGAAGGTATTATATCCACAAACGCGGAAATCATACGGAAGAAGTTAAAAAAGATCTAAAGGTTTTGGAAAAAGGAATAGGTATTTATTATTGCCCTATGCACTGTGAAGGTCAAAAAACATATGATAAAGCAGGCGATTGCCCAGTATGCGGAATGGACCTAATAAAAGAAGCAGCAGTAGCCGGTAGTAATCCGATATACACCTGCCCTATGCATCCAGACGTCACTCAAGATGGACCCGGTTCATGTCCTATTTGCGGCATGGATTTAGTGCCCATGAACCTTACTGATACCGAAGACCAAAAGGCCTATAAGGATTTGGTCAAAAAAATGACCATAGCCGTACTTTTTACTGTACCAATTTCCGTCATCGCTATGTTGGAAATGATGCAGAACAATCCTTTATTGGCAGTAATGGAGACATCAAGTTGGAATTGGGTTCAATTACTGCTTTCACTTCCTGTAGTCTTTTATGCTTGTTGGATATTTTTTGTCCGTGCATGGAAATCAATCGTAACGTGGAATCTGAATATGTTTACCCTTATAGGAATCGGTACAGGAGTAGCTTTTCTGTTTAGTTTAGTCGGCATGTTTTTTCCTGATATTTTTCCAAACGAATTCAAAACCGAACATGGAACTGTATTGCTCTATTTTGAAGCCACAACTGTTATTTTAACTTTAGTTTTATTAGGACAATTATTAGAAGCCAGAGCTCACAGTCAGACTAGCGGAGCTATTAAACAACTATTAAAATTGGCACCTACTGAGGCTACCTTGTTGATAGATGGAGCCGATAGAGTGATTTCTATCCATGATATAAAAAAAGGTGATTTACTGCGCGTAAAGCCTGGAGATAAAATTCCGGTAGACGGAAAAATTACCGATGGGGAAAGCAGTATCGATGAAGCGATGATCACTGGCGAACCAATACCCGTTGACAAAAAGAAAGACGATAATGTTATTGCAGGGACAATTAATGGTAATAAATCATTTGTAATGATCGCCGAAAAAGTAGGATCAGAAACCTTGCTTTCACAAATTGTACAAATGGTTAATGATGCCAGTCGTTCGAGAGCGCCAATTCAAAAATTAGCTGATAGTATAGCCAAATATTTCGTGCCAATTGTTGTAATTACTTCTGTGATCACATTTTTTATTTGGGCTAACTTTGGTCCGGAGCCAGCCATGGTGTACGGATTTATTAATGCCATCGCAGTATTGATCATTGCATGTCCCTGTGCATTGGGACTGGCAACGCCGATGTCTGTCATGGTTGGTGTGGGCAGAGGTGCTCAATCAGGTGTATTGATAAAAAATGCGGAAGCACTAGAAAACATGAATAAAGTAAATGTTTTGATTACAGATAAAACTGGCACTATTACAGAGGGAAAGCCATCTGTTGAAAAAATTTATTCAACCAATAACAACGATAATGATTTATTACGAAATATTGCTTCATTGAACCAATACAGCGAACACCCATTAGCCCAGGCAGTCGTAAATTATGCTAAAACTAAATCCATTTCATTGATAGATGTCAATGATTTTGAAGCTGTGGCAGGTAAAGGAGTAAAAGGGACAGTTACCGGAAAGAGGGTAGCTTTAGGTAATAAAAAACTAATGGAACAAGTCAAAGCGATAGTCTCAGATGAATTAGAAACCAAAGTAATCACTGAGCAAAAATTGGGGAAAACTGTTTCTTATATTGCTGTGGATGATGTTACCATTGGTTTTGTATCGATTTCCGATGCTGTAAAACGGTCAAGTGCTGCTGCTATAAAAGAACTAATGCAACAGGGAGTTGAAGTGATCATGATGACTGGAGACAATGAAAATACAGCCAAGACAGTGGCTGATGAACTCCATCTATCATCTTATAAAGCCGGATGTTTACCTGAAGACAAACTTAATGAAATCAAACGATTACAAGCCGAAGGAAAGATAGTTGCCATGGCAGGTGATGGCATCAATGACGCTCCGGCATTAGCACAAGCTGATATTGGAATAGCCATGGGAACAGGAACCGATGTGGCTATTGAAAGCGCTAAAATAACATTAGTGAAAGGCGATTTATCAGGAATTATGAAAGCTAAAATTTTGAGTCATGCTGTAATGCGAAATATCAAACAAAATTTATTTTTTGCGTTTTTTTACAATGTTTTAGGTGTACCCATTGCTGCAGGAGTTTTATATCCTCTATTTGGAATATTATTGTCACCCATGATAGCTGCTTTAGCTATGAGCTTTAGCTCTGTTTCTGTAATTGTAAATTCCTTGCGACTAAGACGATTGAAACTTTAATAAGAAATGGTAGTTATATAGATTTAATGAAAGAGCAATCTAAATTATATAATTCAAGAAAAAAAACCTAAAACCAAAGTGTTCACAATGCATGATTTAGACCATTCTGTAATTCAAAAATTTGCCATATCATTTTGTTATTAAGCCATTTATCCAAAATTCAACAATCTCCTTTTTGATCGCGGCCTTTTCCTCCACCTTATATTTTTTCTTCGAATGATGTAGCCATCTTATACTGGATATCAGGGTGTTCGTCTTTACGGCAGGGTCTCCTTTTCCAATAAGGCCCTTATCCATTAATGCTGCCAAAAGGCCGGAGAACTTATTTTCATAGGCCTTCTTTTTCTCCAGGTAACTTAACTTTTTATCATCTGGCAAATTTTTCCATTCATCGCTGAATACGGTACCGGACATGGGGTCTTCAAAAGCGGTATCGATGTGAAATTCCAATACCCGGGTGAGGCGGAAAAAATCACTGCCAGTTCCATTCGCCAGAATGGCGTCCATTGCTGCATTGAACCGATCTGCGCATTCATGACACAGCAATTCAAGTATGCTTTCTTTTGAGGGAAAATGCGAATACAAACTCGAAGCCTCAATTCCAACCGCCGCCGCAATGTCTCTTACCGAGGTAGATTTAAAGCCTTTTTCCAGAAAGAGTCGGGCCGCATGTTCGAGGATTTCTGCCTTTCTGAATACCTTGGGTTTTACTTCTGTCACTTGTCAAAATTGATGTAGACAAACTTACTCTTAGGACTGGATTGACAGGTAAGTACATAGCCCGCTGCCACTTCATCGGGTTCAAGGGCATAATTGACAGCCATGTCTACCTCGCCTTCATCACAATGTGCCTTGCAGGTGCTGCACACTCCCCCTTTGCAGGCAAAGGGCAGATCTGCTCCGTTTTTCAGGGCAGCATCGAGGATATTGGTTTCACTTCCGGTAAAGTCAAATTCAAATTCCAGCCCGTCCAGTTTCATCCTGATTTTAGCTCCGGTTTTTTCTTTTTCCTGCTGTTGCGCTTTGGGAGCAGCCATACCAGCCGTAGTAAACAACTCAAAATGCAGGTGCCTGTTATCCACGCCCAGCTCAGTGAGGCAGTCTTTTACTTCAAAAACCATGGCAGCAGGGCCACATAAAAAATACTGGCTCTGTGCCGGAAATCGGTTTAGTTTTTGCTCAAAAAACCGACATTTTTCCTCATTGATGCGGCCGCAAAACAAAGGACTGTCCTGCGCCTCCTGGGAAAGAATGTGGTGGAGCGAAAACCGGCCCATGTATTGGTTTTTTAAACCTTCAAGGGTTTCTCTGAAAATGATGCTGTCACTGTGCTTGTTGCCATAATAGAGACTCACCGTGGCTTCCGGGCGGTGGCTCAGCACCCACCGAATCATGGAAAGACAGGGCGTAATGCCACTGCCGGCGGCATAAAAAACATAGTTGGAGGTATCACCTACTTCCACAGGCAGGGTAAACCCACCGGTAGGGGGCATAACTTCCAACTCGTCGCCCACCCTCAGCTCGTCATTGACAAAGGAGGAAAACACCCCTCCCGGAATTTTTTTAACGGCTACACTCAGCACCTCATCTTCGGGCAAGGAACAAATAGAGTACGACCTCCTGACTTCAGTTCCCCCTAGTATCGCTTTAAATGTCAGGTATTGACCCGGTAAAAAATTAAAATTTTTTGTTAAATCGGCTGGAATTTTAAAATCCAACCGCACACAATCCGCCGTTTCTGCGTTAATCCCAAATACGGGTAATTTAAAAAATGTAATGCTCATGCCTAACGAATGTTCGTATGGCAAAGGTACGGAATAGCTTTGAGTTACCCCCTTTATTTACCCGCAAATGCTACGTTATGGAAATGACAGAAGAATGGATTTATTTTTTCTGGAACACCCGGAATTTTGACCACCACGACCTTTGTACGGTCGACACCCAACCGATTCAAATATTGCAATATGGCAATAGAAACAGGGCTTCAGGTCCTGATTTTATCCATGCGTCTGTAAAATTGGGAGACCTGATCTGGCATGGCAATATAGAAATGCATGTCCTGACCAGCGATTGGCAAAAACACGATCACCAGAAAGACGAGGCGTACGACAATGTGATTTTGCATGTGGTATGGAAACACGATTGGGACCCCACGCAGGGCAGGATTCCTGTTTTGGAATTATGTGAAAGGGTAAGTGCCGATTTGCTGGCAAGATGTGCCAGGGTAGCCGTAACCCCTGCCTGGTTGCCTTGTGAAAGTTTGCTTTCTGAAGGGGCGTTTGCTCGTTTTGCGCTCTGGAAAGACAGCCTTGTAACCGCCCGCCTGGACCGGAGATTGGAAGAGGCCGAAAGAGCGGCAGTCGGGCAAAATCTGGATTGGGATGCAAAAATGTACCGCTTGTTGTGCATGTACCTCTCCGGAAAAGAAAACAAGGCTTGTGGAGAACAGCTGGCCATGCGACTCCCCCTGCAGATCCTCGAAAGAAACAGGCATGCCCCGCTTTCCATATTGAGTATGGTGTTGGGCGTCAGCGGCTGTTTGGGCGATGTGACAGACCCCGCATTGCAGGATTATTTGATGCAAGAATATCAATTTTATGAACGAAAGTATGGCTTGTTGCCCATCAAAAGTGGGTCCTGGAGGCGGTTTGGCATGCGGGCTGCCGGTATGCCGGTGCGCAGATTGTCGCAGCTGGCGGCCTTTCTGAGTCGAAAGACCCGTTTTCAGGGTGAGGTAACCCGGTGTAGAACCGTTGCTGAGCTCTACCAAATTTTAGATGTCGACCTGCCGGATGATGAAAGATGGAGACAATTATTGCCTGCAGCTCGACTTTTTACCCAGGAAATCAAGGAAATGGTAGTGCTTAACGTTTTTTTACCCCTTTGGTTTAAATATGCTTCTGACTTAAACCAGCAGGTAAAAGACCAGGTCATTTTTGACATCCTGCTCTCCCTGCCGCCTGAAAAGAACCAGATATGTATGAAGTACAAAAAGTTTGGCTTTGAAGTGAGGTCTGCCCTGGACAGTCAGGCATTGCTGGAGCTGCGGAGTGAATATTGTGTTCAAAAAAGATGCGCGTCCTGTTCTGTGGGGCAATATATTTTCACAAATACCAAAGAAATTTTTTAATCAGTGTTAGGAAAATTAAAATTTAGATTTATCTTTGCAGTCGCTTTTAAAAACTTGGTTGGAAGCAACCGGTTAGCGACAATCGGGGAGGTTAGCTCAGCTGGTTCAGAGCACCTGCCTTACAAGCAGGGGGTCACTGGTTCGAATCCAGTACTTCCCACCCGGAAGGGGATACAAAATATTTGTGTCCCCTTTTTTAATTCATGGTCCGGCCTTGTCAGATGAGTCAGGGAAACCGGGCACAAACCCACACAAATGAGCTTACTCACTGTTGGAACAGTAGCCTTTGATACCATTGAAACTCCCTTTGGAAAGGCAGAAAACGTCATAGGCGGAGCTTGTACTTACATCAGTTATGCCGCATCTTATTTTACCAAAGAAATCTACCTTTCTGCTATTGTAGGCGGAGATTTTCCAACTGCGGAAATCGACGCACTTAAAGCCAGGGGGGTGAATATGGAAGGTCTGGAAGTAGTTGAAAACGGAAAATCTTTTTTCTGGGCGGGCCGATATCACCAAAACATGAATAACAGGGACACCCTGACCACAGATTTGAATGTTTTGGCCGATTTTAATCCCATCTTACCCGAATCCTACAAGTCGTGTAAGTTTGTGATGTTGGGCAACCTCACCCCCGCCATTCAGCAGAAAGTATTGGATCAACTGGATGGTCAGCAAAAGCTGATAGCCCTGGATACCATGAATTTCTGGATGGACATTGCCTTGGATGAGCTCAAAAAGGTATTGAAAAGGGTAGATTTGCTGACCATCAACGATGAAGAAGCCAGGCAATTGAGTGGCGAGCACTCACTGGTGAAGGCAGCAGAAATCATCCATCAAATGGGTCCTAAGTACCTCGTAATCAAGAAAGGAGAACACGGAGCCCTGCTTTTTCACGAAGGAAGAATCTTTTATGCGCCGGCCTTGCCATTGGCACAGGTAACCGATCCAACCGGAGCGGGTGACACCTTTGCGGGTGGAATGATGGGATATTTGGCCAGTACCGGGGATGTCAGTTATGAAAATCTCAAAAAATCCATTATTTTTGGTTCCGCGCTGGCTTCTTTTTGTGTAGAAGAGTTTGCCATCAATCGCTTAAAAAATCTTACCAAGGAGGAAATTGAGAACAGGGTTCAACTTTTCCGCGATTTGGTTCATTTTTGATAAAAAATATTTAAAAACAACCCTATTATACATTAGTTAAAATTGTAATATATCGAGTAAAATTCTACCTTTGTAATTTGATTCAATTATTTTCCTGAATTGGTTACCGCCGGTTTGGGATACTTATTTTTATATGTTTGGATATATCAAAGGCAGGATAACTCACAAAACACCGGCATTTATTTATTTAGAAGCCGGAGGGATAGGGTACCACATCAATATCAGTCTAAGTACTTTTGGCAGGCTTGAGGGTTTGGCAGAAGCTACCATATTTACCCACCTCCACGTTCGGGAAGATGATATGAGCCTTTATGGTTTTTTTGAAGAAGAGGAACGCCAACTCTTTGTTCAGCTGATCTCTGTATCAGGCATTGGCTGCAACACCGCCCGGGTAATTTTATCCTACATGACGCCGGATGAATTGCGCAGGGCCATTTTGCACGAAGACGAGTTTACCCTGGGCAAGGTTAAGGGAATTGGCCCCAAAACAGCCAAAAGAATTATCCTTGACCTGAAAGATAAGATAATGAAATCCGGAGCTGCGGATGTTGGACAATTACAAGCCAAGGCAGTACCCGGAATACGGGAAGAGGCATTGGCTGCATTGCTGGCCCTGGGCTTTCCGAAAGCAGGAATGGAAAAGCACATCGCAGCTGCATTGTCAAAGCACCCCAATACCGAAAGTGTGGAAGATCTGATCAAAAATGTGTTAAAACAGCTGAATTGATGAAAAAAGAAGAGTACATGCACACTACAAATCACAAAATCCGGTTAACTAAGTTGAATTTAAACATGAGGACATTCAGATCTGATGCATACATGATCCATAAATTACTTTGTTGCTTTAGTGTTGCTGTTTTTTACCTGGTTGCGGGTCAAATGAAGGGGGCCAATCTGCCCGACCCCTATGCTCCCGGCTTTCGTATCAAGCCTCAAAAAATGGTGCCGGATACCATTCCCCTCAATGACAGGAAAGGCGATTTTATCTTCGATAAGTCGAAAAATCCATTTGACATCAATACCGGCATCATCGAGCAAAAAGTAGAATACGATGTAGCCACAGGAAAATACATAATTTATGAAAAAATTGGGGATGAGTATTACCGTACTCCTACCTATATGACTTTTGAAGAATACCTTGAGTGGAAGGCCAAAGAACAGGAAAGAGATTATTTTGCCGGCCTGGCGGGTATTCAATCCAATAAAAAAAGTGGATCCGGCAAAGTGGATCCGATGTCGAGAATTGATATTTCCAAGTCATTGGTGGATCGATTATTTGGGGGCACAGAAGTAAATGTCAAACCCCAGGGAGGCATTGACCTTACCATAGGATTTTTTTCATACTACCTGACCCGTTCGAATTTTGGACAACGCACACCCTGGAATTTTCTGGATCCGGTAGACATCAAACCCAGGTTGACCGTAGATGGAAATGTGGGTTCAAAACTGAAACTCAACTTCAATTACGACGCACAATCGAGTTTTAATTTTGATCAGAAAATAAAGCTGCAATACGACTCGCAAGCCTTTTCAGAAGACGATATCATCAAGAAAATTGAGGCGGGTAATGTGAGTCTTCCGCTAAAAGGCAACCTCATAAAAGGTGCACAAAGTTTGATGGGTATTAAAACCGATCTTCAATTTGGGCACTTAAGAATGACTTTACTCGCATCCCAACAGCAGTCCAAACAAAACAATGTTAAAGTTCAAAATGGCGCTTCGGTGGTTGAATTTGATGATATCACTGCGGATCAATATGACGAAAACAGGCACTTCTTTTTATCCCATTTCAACAGAGAAACCTACGAGCGATCGCTGAAAAATCTTCCACAGGTACTTACACCTTTCAGGATTGCACAACTGGAAGTATGGATATCAGACGACAGGCCGGATTATCAACCGGGTCAGACGTATATCGCAGCCATCGCTGATATGGCAGAACCCAATATAGAAAAATACAACAACCCTACCGGAACATTATACCCACCCAGCCCTTTTATACCGGATTACCTGAAAGACAAGGAAGGAAAAGTATTAGCTGACAACAGAGTCAACGGCTTGTTTGAAGAGTTGATCAAAAACGACACCATATCCAGTCAGGATAAAACAGCCAGCTTGCTGCGCGATGAATTCCGAATGACCCAGATCCGGGATTTTGAAATCTTCAGAGGACGATTGCTCAATGCCAGTGAATATACCTATCATCCTCAGCTGGGTTACATTTCACTGAACATCAAACTCAGGCCTAACCAGGTTTTGGGAGTTGCCTATAAATATTTTTACACCGAACAGTGCGATTCTGTATTCACCGTAGGTCAATTGGCAGGACAAAGCCAGGAAACCAGCGATATACGCACCTCTTCTCCCAACCAGGATGAAGAAGATGCATCACCCAGTAAAGTGTTGTTCGTAAAGCTCTTGAAATCGAGCAATCAACAAGTACGCTTGCCCTCCTGGGATCTGATGATGAAAAACGTATACAATCTGAAAACCAATCAACTCAACAAAGATGGATTTCAGTTTGACATTTATTACGAAGATGATTTCAGTGACGGATCGCTCAAAAAATTCATTCCGGAGAGACCCGATATTCCCCTGTTGAACATATTTAATCTCGATACACTCAACCGTTTTGGTGACCCTCAATCGGATGGTATCTTCGATTACGTTCCGGGACTGACCGTTATTGAAAAATCGGGAAGTATCATTTTTCCTGTATTGGAGCCCTTTGGAAGTTCACTGGATTCATTGTTGAAAGGCGTCCCAAATCCGGACAAATACAAATACCAGCAGCTTTATGACTCTACGGTTACTGTGGCAAGACTTACCCCCGAAAAGAATAAGTTTGTGATGGTGGGCAGGGTTAAATCCAACACACAGGGAGAAATCCCGTTAGGACCTTTTGTGCCCAGAAATGGTGTAAAAGTAACCGCAGGAACCATTACCCTGATTGAAGGAGTAGATTATGAAATAGACTATTCGTTGGGCAAGCTGAGGATCCTCAATCCGGCCTATCTGGCGCAGGGTACCCCCATCAATGTAAGTTTTGAAGACCAGTCCACTTTTTCTTCCCTGAATAAGTCGATGTATGGTATCCGACTCGATTATGATTTCAGTAAAAAGTTTACCATGGGTGCCACCTTCCTCAAATTGCAGGAGCGGCCATTTACCCAGAAAGTCAACCTTGGAGATGACCCTATTAACAATAAAATTTACGGACTCGATTTTAGTTACAGCAACAAGAGTACGTGGATAACCAGGCTTCTGGACAGGTTGCCTTTCTATAGCACAAAGGAAGAATCATCCATCAACATAGCCGCAGAAGGAGCTTATCTTAAGCCCGGACACAACAAATACATCAACAGTCAGGCAGATAAGAATGACGGTGGTGGATTGGTCAATATCGACGACTTTGAAGGATCGGTAAGCGGATTTACACTGGGAGGTTTCAATACCAATTCATGGACACTTTCGAGTACCCCTCCTGAATTCAGGGAGGCCGGCCTCACCAATGACTTGCGCTATGGAGCCAATCGTGCAAAGCTATCGTGGTACCAGATCGATCAATCGGTCAATACCACGGAAGCAGACAGAACGAACCCTTATTCCAGGCTGGTGTTACAGACGGATTTGTTTAAACGTCAGGTGCAGACCGGTATCAATCAATTGTTTACTTTCGACGTGAGTTATTATCCGCAGGAAAGAGGACCATACAATTTTGATGTGCCGGAGGGCTACCCCAATATTTCAGCAGGTGCCGATGTTGTTGGCGACAAAATTATTTTGAGGGACCCCAAGACCAGGTGGGGGGGTATCATGCGGTATTTCCAAAATACGGACTTCGAAGCCAACAATTACCAATTCATAGAATTTTGGGTGTTGAATCCATTTTTGGATGTAAACGGCAATCCGGATCCTACCAATGAAGAAGGAGAGATCGTTTTTCAGTTGGGAAATGTATCAGAAGACGTGATGCGGGACAACCTCCAGTTTTTTGAAAATGGACTACCCACAGCTACAGAGCCCAATATACCGATTAAAAAAACAGTATTCGGAAAAGTGCCTCTGGTACCGCCGATCATCAGCAATTTTTCACTGGAGAATATTCCGGTTCAGGACATTGGTTTTGATGGTTTGAACGACGATGAGGAGAGGTTGAAATTTGAAGAGTGGGTAAATAAATTTCCCGGGATAAAAGGTATTTTAAATGAAGACCCGTCGGGGGATAATTTTGTTTTTTACAACGATGAAAAACTCAATGGCCTTGACATGGTCACGAGGATGAAAGATTTTTGCGGACCGGAAGGTAATACCCCGGAAGAAAGCAATTTTGAAAACAACCGATTTTACAGAGGTAGCCGTACGCCTGACAGTGAAGACCTCAACAACGACCGCTCACTCAACCAGGGAGAAGCATTTTATGAATACAGAATTAAAATCAGAAACCTGGGTGGAGAAATTGATACTGCGAGTTCTCAGTACTATAAACAATTTAAGCAGGCCAACGAAAAGGAAAAATGGTATCGTTTTGTGGTACCGCTCAACAAATTTACCTCTTCACAAAACATCACTGGCTTCAGGGCAATTCAGTTTATGAGGATGTATTTCACCAACTTCGAAAAGCAGAAGACATTCCGATTTGCCGAGTTCCAGTTGGTGAGAAATCAATGGAGGATTTCACCCCAGGGGGCTTGTGCAGATGGCGACAAGCCATCGGTTTCTATCGATGAAGTAGGGGTAGAGGAAAATACCACCCGATTGCCTTTTAACTACCTTACACCTTCAGGCATTACTCAGGAAATTCTCAACAGTTCGGTAGGTTCCAACTTGTTGCAGGATGAAAAATCGCTTGCCATCAATTTCTGTAATTTGCAAAAAGGAGCACCGGGTTGTGATGTAGCCATCAATAAATTGGGCAATATTGACCTTAATTTGTATGAGCGTTTACAAATGTTTGTGCACGCAGAATCCAAGGCAGATGAATTGTATCAACACGGAGATCTATCCATATATATTAAGCTTGGAAAGGATCTCAATACCAACTATTACGAATATGTGATGCCTATCAAGCCCAGTGAATTCAATATCCAAAACAAAGAAAATTGCTGGCCGGATACCAATAAGATAGACATTCCGCTGAGCGGCTTTACCGAATTGAAGAAAGCCAGGTTGGTAGACAACAATGTGACAGAACTGGCTGACCCTTTGAATGAAGGGGCAAAATTTGTCATGAAAGGGTTGCCGAGTCTTGGTTACATTAAAATTATTGAGGTGGGTGTGCGCAACAGTTCACCGGAAAACAAACCTTTGTGCGGACAGGTCTGGATCAATGAACTCAGGGCCAGTGGTCTCAATGAAGACGGTGCCTGGGCAGCGCAAGCCAAAGCACAGATAAAGCTGGCCGACCTTGGGGATCTGAATGTAGCGGGAAGTTACAGCAGTCAGGGTTTCGGTAGTATTGACCAACGATTGTTGGAAAGGTCAAGGGATGAAATTTACCAATACGATGTTTCTACATCACTGCAACTAGGCAAGTTGTTGCCTAAGTTTTTACCCCTGGCGGTGCCTTTCTTTGCATCTTATTCCAAATCCGTAAAGAAGCCACAGTTTGATCCTTACCAGCGAGATCTGGAAGTAGATGAGTTGCTCGAAGTGACGCCTGACAACGAAAAACAGGGGGTAAGAGACAGAGCAAGAGAAACCACTACTGTGACCTCTTATAACTTTACCAACGTGAAAAAAGAGGGTGGCAAAGGCGGTAAACTTTGGAGTGTGGAAAACCTCAGCGCTACCTACGCGTTTACCAAAACGCTCAAGACCGACCCCATCATTAAAGAGGATGTCACCACCGAAAGGAAGGTGGCTGTGGAATATGGTTATACCAATAAACCCAAGTACATCCAGCCTTTAAAATCGATCAAGGCAAAGTCGTTGAAATTGATTTCTGAATTCAACTTCAATTTATTGCCAACCAGTCTGGGCTTTAATACCAATATTGACAGGTATGAAAACTTCAGAACATTCAGGTTGCCCCAAACTCCGGTATTCAGGTTTGACGACAAAAGATTTAAGTGGGAAAGAAACTATACGCTCGATTGGGACTTCACTAAATCATTGCGTCTTAATTTCAAGGCCAATGTCACTGCAGTAGTGGATGAATTGCGACAAGTGGGCATTAAAGATGATCCGGCGGATCGAAATTGGGTAAATGCTGAAGGCAGAATTGCATCTGCTGACACCCTGGATCAATACAGAAACAATAGTTTGTCCCAATTGGGAAGGAGAAAAAACTACACCCACAACCTTGGGTTGACCTATAAAATCCCTGTCAACTTACTGCCCGTGATGGATTGGGTTACAGCATCGGCAGATTATAAGGCAACGTATACGTGGGTGGCGGGCCCATTGTTGTACATAGACGATGAGCTCAACAGACCGGGCAATATTATACAGAATACGCAAAACAGATCGGTGAATGCTACTTTTTCATTCGATAAGTTGTACACCAAATGGGGTTATCTGAAAAAAATTGAAACAGGAGGCAGCAAGACCAAGTCCAAAAAGTCAAAAGGCAAAAAAGAAGAAGATGGCGTAATGTCTGCTGAACGTGGTGGGGAAGAAAAGGAAGATGGAAAGGAAGGTGATAAATCCAAAGATAAGAAAAAGGAGAAGAAGGACAGAGATCCCAGTGTAGTAGAAAGGATTATTATAAGGCCATTGATGGCTTTGAGATCCGTGAAGTTTAGTTACAAGGAAGATTTTGGAACCGTTATTCCGGGCTTCTTACCCAATGCTTCTTTGTTTGGACTGAGCGATGGCTTCAGTGCCCCGGGATGGCAGTTTGCAGCCGGTTTGCAGCCGGATTTAGACAAGAGCAATCCTAACAACTTTTTGTTTGCCAACCAGGAATGGTTCAACAAGAGCAAGGTGTTTAATGATCAGATTACACAATCTTTGAGACAAAACATCAACGCCAAGATTGCCATTGAACCATTCAAGGATTTTAAAATTGATGTTGACTTCAACAAAGATTATCGCAGCTCTCATACGGAGGTTTTCAAATACAAAGACGAGTTTATGCAGATTGCTGCCATCAACACAGGATCTTTTGAAGCTACATATGCCTCTTTGGGAACCCTGTGGGATAATTCAGAAGATTTGGTAGCGACCTTTAAAGCCAACAGAGCGGTAGTGTCGCACCGTCTGAAGAACTACAATACTCAAGAGCACCCTGATTATGCAGGCTATGCCTATGGATGGGGTCCTACCAACTACAATGTGGTGGTGCCATCTTTCCTGGCTGCCTATACAGGCAAAGACATCAATCAGCAATCACTGGATCTGGAGGGAGATATAAAGGCTTACGATTATGTACCCAGGCCCAACTGGATTTTGAGGTACGATGGTTTGAGCAAGTTGCCATGGTTCAAAAACTTCTTAAACAGTTTCAGTTTGAAGCACGGATACAAGTCTACACTATCTGTTGCCAAATTTGAAAGCCAGGCTGCCTACGATGATCAAAGAGAATTCAAAACACTTGAAAACAATTATTTTTCAAGAATAGAAATTCCTGCTGTGTTAATCAAAGAAGAATTCAGTCCGTTGATAGGAATCGACCTTAAGACTAAAAACAACATGGAGATCAAGTTTGAATACCGCAAGGGACGAACCCTTGATCTACGCGCTTCTACCAGTGAGTTGAATGAAACCCTGAGCACCGGAGTCGTCTTTGGCTTTGGTTATGTGATCGACAATTTCAAAGGTTTCGGAGGCGGTAAAAAACGTCCGACCAGAAGAAAAGGTGATGGCTTGAGTGGAGGAGCAGGTGACGGTAAAACCGATGATAAATCAGCCGGAGGCGGTTTAAAAGGTGGCACAAAAGATAGAAACAATCAACAGCAATCCAGTAACGGCAAGAGTCCTGCCAATACAGGTAAAGGTAAGAAACTGACCATTAACTGTGATTTTTCTTTCAAAGATGATGTAACGCAGAACTATAAGTATGGTATTACCCAAAAGACAGAACCTGAAAAGGCGAGGGGAAGTCAAATCATACAAATAAGTCCCAATATCGAGTACCAAATGTACAAAAACCTTGCGTTCCGTTTGTATTTCGAGTATATGAGGACAGCACCCAAAGTGGCTACCAACATTACTGTCAACATGTCTTCGGGCATTGTTGTCCGTTACATGTTTAATTAAGCTTTTATGAGTCGGCGTTCTATAATTGCCATAATGATTTTGATGAGTATTGCCCTGCTCGGGGTCAGTATCATACAATATTTATGGATAAAATGGTCGCTGCAAAACAATGAAAAAGGGTTTAACCACCAGGTTTACCAGGCCATCAATATTGTAAAGTACAAGCTACTGGAAGATGCTGAAACCAAAGAATTTTACCAGACCTACATGCATGAACGCAAAGACGATGTGCATTTGCAGAATATTTTAAAAGGAAGGAATGCCTGGGACAAACAACAATTGGAGTATGAACTGAGAAATAATCTACTCCTGATCAATCCGGATGAATTTCTGGAAAACATTGATATCAAAAAGCTCGATGAGTTCCTCATGACAGAGCTGAATAACCAGGGTATTAATATTGACTACGAATACGGCATATTTTCAAAGCAGACTCAAAGCTTTTTTATCCTCAATGGCAATTATGTGGCCGAAATAGGAGATGGCTCTCAAATGTCGAAAGTACAATCCAGTCCGGGATTGAGAGAGACAGAATACAAAATCCCGCTTTTTGATTTACACGACAAAGATGAGCCCGGGTATTTGTACCTGTATTTCCCCGAAAAGACGGGGGTGCTTTGGAAACACATCTGGAAAATTCTGGCGCTTTCGATCCTATTTACAGGTCTGATTCTTTTTTGCTTTTCCTATACCTTATACGTGATTTTTCAGCAGAAAAAAATATCGGAGATCAAAAATGATTTCATCAATAACATGACACATGAATTTAAAACCCCCATTGCCACCATTTCACTGGCAACGGATTCGATTCATAGTCCTATGATCATTGGAAATGAAACAAAGGTCAAAAAATTTCTGGCCATCATTAAGGAAGAAAACCGTCGAATGCTCCGGCAGGTGGAAAAGGTACTCCAAATGGCGCAAATAGACAGAAAAGAAATTTCTTTAAAACCCACCAAGATCAACATCAACGAATTGGTTTCCCAGGCAGCCCAGCATGCTGAGTTGAAGGTGACAGAAAGAGGAGGTACCGTAGAAGTGCACCTCAATGCCAACCGGGAATTCATTGAAGCGGATCAAAACCACATTTCCAATATTGTTGCCAATTTGCTCGACAACGCTGAAAAATACTGCCCGGATAACCCAACCATCAAAGTAGAAACGATGGACGATAAGGATGGGGTAAGGATTGCCATAACAGATAATGGCATAGGAATTCCAAAAGAAGCATTGAAACATATTTTTGAAAAGTTTTACCGGGTACACACCGGTAATGTGCACAATGTCAAAGGTTTTGGGCTTGGATTGAGCTATGTAAAGGCCATGGTGGATGCCCATGGTGGGCGGATAACTGTTAAATCTGAGGTTGGAAAAGGCAGTACTTTTACTGTATTTTTGCCATTTAAAGCCACAAATAGAGATTTAAATAAATGATTTATAATGTATTACATATGTGTTAAATTATTTATTTAGGAAGCGTTAAAAATATAAGGTCCAAGACTAACTAAAACAGGAAAAACTACGTTAATACTAAAAACACAAACGAAAGGGCATGACAAGTAAAATCTTACTCGTAGAAGACGACAGAAACTTTGGAGACGTATTGCGGTCTTACCTCGAAATGCACGATTTTGAGGTTACGCTGGCAACCGATGGCGAAGCCGGTTTGATTGAATTCAACAAGGGTAATTTTGAACTGTGTATTTTTGACGTAATGATGCCCAAAAAGGATGGTTTTACCCTGGCCAAGGAAATCAGGGATAAGGGAGCGGTGACCCCCATTATATTTCTTACTGCCAAAAGCCTGAAAGAAGATGTGCTGGAAGGTTTTAAAATTGGTGCTGATGATTACATAACCAAGCCTTTTAACTCTGAAGAGCTTTTGTACCGGATCATGGCCATTTTGAAAAGATCCAACAAAGCAGCCGATCCGAAAGAAGAGGCCAAAGAATTTCAGATCGGAGGATATGTATTTAACTATCCGTTGAGGACTTTGGTATATAAAGATGGTGAATACGAAGAAAAACTATCTCCCAAAGAAGCCCATCTGCTCAAAATGTTTTGTTTATCCAAAAATGATGTTTTGGAACGATCGGAGGCTTTAAAGAAAATTTGGGGAGAAGACAACTATTTTACAGCCAGAAGTATGGATGTTTTTGTGACAAAGCTCCGCAAATATCTGAGCAAAGACGAAT
>WBZP01001737.1_pt1 | contig 26181 bp, 14 predicted proteins | sample 5204301 | NCBI WGS metagenome assembly WBZP01 (sample SAMN12412401, study PRJNA552823) | activated sludge metagenome | isolation source: activated sludge from nitrification reactor of wastewater treatment plant... | place: USA: Pennsylvania | collected 2017 | reverse complement strand
GCGACCGCATCCGGGGTCGCCGCCGCCTGCCGCTCAAACCCCGCATGCAACGTCACATCCACCGGCTCGAACACCCCAACCGACCCACCACCCACCAACACCGCACGCTCGGCCGAGGTCATCAGTGACAGGTCCGCGAGCGGAACGGTCGGCTCCGACACAACGCGTTCGAGCAGCCGCCGGTACTGCGCCAGCCAGCGCGCGACCGTCGCGGCGTCGAAGAGATCGGCGTTGAAGTCGCATTCGAGCACGGTGCTTTCGCCGTCGTCGATCGCGGTCAGACCGAGATCGAAGTTGTAGAACGCCTTCTGCGTCCCGGTCTCGGCAACATCGAGCTCGCCGAAATCGAGCGGAGTCGCGACCTTGTCGACATTGAAGATCACCGACACGAGTGGCGTGCGGCTCGGATCGCGGGCCAGCCTGAGCTTCTGCACGAGGGTGCCGAACGTCAGCCGCGGATGCGCCTGTGCGTCGAGGAATGCGCTGCGTACCGCGTGGAGGTGCTCGACGAACGTGTGCCGCGCGTCGACACGGCCGCGCAGCGGCAGCGTGTTGACGGCGTGCGCGACGAGATTGCTGTTCGCCTGCAGCGCCTGGCCGGCTATCGGCACTCCGATGACGAGGTCGTCGACGGAGCCAAGACGCGCGAGGAGCACTTCGAACACGGCGAGCAATGTGACGAACGGCGTCGCGCCCTGCTGGGCGGCGCAGGTACGGACGGCCTGGCAAAGGGTCTTGTCGAGCGCGAGCGCCTGCCGCCCGGCGGCGTAGGTCTTGAACGCCGGACGGGCGCGGTCGAGGGGGAGTTCGAACGACGGCACGCCGTCGGAATACTGCCCGGCCCAGAACTCGAGGGCCGCGTCCATCTCCGTGGCGATGGCGGGAGTGTGCTGATCGGCGACGAACTCGCGAAAGGATGCGGCCGGCGGCAACGTCGCCGGCACGCCCAGGCGGTCGGCCAGGTAGATCTTCGCCAGATCGCCGAAGATCACCGCCGACGACCAGCCGTCGACGACGACATGGTGTGCGGTGAACACGAACCGATGGCGATCGGGCCCTTCCCGGATGACGCCCGCCCGCCACAGCGGTGCATCGCCGAGATCGAACGGGGTGCGCACCTCCCGCTCGAGCATGAGCGCGATCGCGGTCCGGCGCTCGGGCTCGTCCAGCATGCCGAGGTCGGTGAGCGGCAGTGCAACCTCGACGGCGGGCAGCACGCGTTGCGATTCGCCCGCCAGATCGATCGCCAGGCGGAGCGCCTCATGGCGTTGGGCGACCCCGGCGAGCGCCGCGTGCAGCGATTCCACCGACAGCGGACCGTGCAACTCGAAAACGAAGCACTGGTTGTACGAACAGTTCGCCTCGTCGCCCATCAGCGTCTCGGCGCACATCTCACGCTGCGGCTCGGTCAGCGCGAAGGGTGTCGCGCCCGTGTCGGCGCGGCCGCGCGGCTTACGTTCGGGGAGAAAGCCGGCCGCCCGCATCTCTTCGAGCGTCGCCCGGAACGCCGTGGCGACCTGGTCGAGATCGGCGTCGCTGTGCGCGAGGGTCAGGAAGCAGGCGCGGCCTTCCCACGTGTGCACACCCTTCTCCCGCATCAGCGGGTAGTACACCGGCGCGAGCGGCAGGTCCTGCGGGAAGGACACCACGAACCACGACGAGAAATGGTTGACCTGCACCGGCACCCCGAGCTCGGCCACGATGTCCGTCAGCCGCTGGACGAATGCGGTCGTGCGCAGGTTGAGGCCCCGCTGCAGTGCGGGTCCGTCCTGTTCGAGGCGTAGCAGCACCGCGCGGGCGGCTGCGAGTGCGAGTGGATGACGAACGAACGTCCCCGCGAAGAATGTGACGCCCGCCTCCGGGCCGGAATCGTCGCCGAACCGCCAGCCACCGCCGTCGAGCGCATCGAGGTACTTCGCGCTGCCGGCGACGATGCCGATCGGCAGGCCGCCCCCGACGACTTTGCCGTAGGTCGCGATGTCGGCGCGCACGCCGAACAATGCCTGCGCGCCGCCGGGATGCACGCGGAAGCCGGTGACGACCTCGTCGAAGATCAGCGCGGTGTCGCTATCGGCGGTCACGTCGCGGAGCTCGTGCAGGAACTCGCGGGGCGCGAGTTCGGGCCGGCGGCTCTGCACCGGTTCCACCAGCACCGCGGCGAGTTGTCCGCTCAGCGACCTGATCGTCTCGAGCGTTTCCGGGGCGCCGTACTCGAGGACCAGGATGTTGTCACTCATTGTGGCCGGGATGCCGGGGGCGACGGGCATCGCGCGACCGCCGCCGCCCATCGTCGGGCGTACCAGCACTTCGTCGAATATGCCGTGGTAGGAGCCGGTGAACATCACGACCTTGTCGCGGCCCGAGACCGTTCGGGCGATGCGGATCGCAGCCGTGACGGCTTCGGAACCGGTGCTGCAGAACGCGGCGCGCTCCATGCCGACCATCCCGCACAGGAGCTTCGACACCTCGCCTGCCAGGGGCGTCTGCGGACCGATCTCGATGCCGGCGTCGAACTGCCGGTCGACCGCCTCGCGAATGAACTCCGGGTTGTGGCCGAAGAAGATCATGCCGAAGCCGTTGGTGATGTCGACGTAGTCGTTGCCGTCGACGTCCCACAGATGCGCTCCGGACGAGCGCACGGAGACGATCGGGTAGACCATCTCCTTCCAGGCCTGGCGGAATCCCGACACCGTGCGCGGATCGGCGAGATGCGCGCGGGTCGCTTCGGTTGCGGCCTTCGACTTCGCGGTCTTGCGGTTGTAGCGCTCGATGATCGCTGCGAGGTGCTTCTGCTGCTCGGCGCTCGGGCGGCCGGTGGGGTTCCGCTTCGGTGGCCGGTACGGTCCGAAGGCGGGTGCCGGTGTGGGTGCGGCAGCCGCCAGAGGTGTGGGTGCGGCAGCCGCCGGAGGTGTGGCCGGCGGCGAATCCGCCGCTGTGGCGCCGACAGGTGGCGCTGCGGGCAACGCCTCTTCGGGCAGCGTCGGCAGGATGCGTTCGACCAGCAGGTTCAGCGTCGGCGCATCCTCCACCAGGGTGCGTACGGAGACCTTCGTTGCGAACTGCTTCTGCAGTGCGTTGACAGCCTGCGTGAGAAACAGTGAATCGAAGCCGATCTCGAGGAAGTTTGCGTCGGGCGTGAGAACGGCGGGGTCGATACCGGAGAGGCGGACGAACACCGTCCGCAGCCGTGCCAACAGGGCTGCGGACCGGTCGCCGGCGGCCTCCGGGACCGGAACGGTCGCCGGGTCGGCCTGGTCGGGTGGCGCCGCGCCCGCCGTGGGCGGGACGGCGGCAACCGGGTCGCCGTGCGGATCCGGATCGACCCAGTGTTGCCGGCGCCGGAACGGATAGGTCGGCAGCGGTACGCGCCGACGTCGCGCACCGCCGTGAAACCGGTGCCAGTCCACGTCGACGTTGCGGGCCCACAGCCGGCCCGCGGCCCCGAGGAGGTGGTCGATGTCGGTGTTCCAGTCCTGGCCCGGATTCAGTGACGTCGTGACGAGCTGTGTCGCCGGGCACCGGTCGTGCTGGCGCGCCAGCGTCGCCAGGGCCCGGCCGGGACCGATCTCGACGAGCCCGAACCGGCCGTCCAGCAGCTCGCCGACACCACGCGCGAACTGCACCGGCTCGCGCAGCTGACGTGCCCAGTAGCTCGGATCGATCGCCTCCTCGTCGGTGACCGGCCCTCCGGTGAGGCTGGACATCCAGCGCAGTTCCGGTGCACGACGTGGCATCGCGGCGACGATCGCGGCGAACGGCTCGACGGCCCGCTCCATCATCGGCGAGTGATACGCGTGCGAGGTGCGCAGGCGCCGGTGCGGGATGCTTTTCGCGTCGAGTTTCGTCGCGAACGCGGTGATCGCCGCGCCGGAGCCCGACACGACGGTGATATTCGGTGCGTTGAGCGCCGCGATCGACACGTCGGGCGGCAGTTCGGCGCTCACCACGTCGGTTGACGCACGCACGGCGAGCATCGCGCCGGCCGGTGCGTCCTGCATCAGGCGCCCGCGCTGCGCGACGAGCGCCAGCGCGTCGTCCCGCGCGAACGTGCCACCGATGCAGGCGGCGACGTATTCCCCGATGCTGTGTCCGATCATCGCGTCCGGCTGCACGCCCCACGACATCCAGAGTTGCGCCAGCGCGTACTCGACCGCGAACAGCGCCGGTTGTGTGATCCCGGTCTGGGTGAGTGTCGCCTGCGCGGTCTCGCGGTCCGATTCGCCGGGATACAACACGGCTCGCAGGTCGAGGCCGATCTCCGGTTGCAGCGTCCGCGCGCAGTCGTCGATCGTGTCCCGGAAGACCGGCTCGGACTCGTAGAGCCGGCGGCCCATGTTGACGGTTTGCGAACCCTGGCCCGGGAACATGAACGCGATGCGCGGCCGCTCGGTGTCACCGGCGAAGTCGTGGACGCGCTGCGGATCGGCTCCTGACAGAAGCGTGATTGCATCGTCGCGATCCCGGCAGGCGATCGAGCGCCGATGAGTGAATCGGCGCCGTCCGGTTTGAAGCGTGTAGGCGACGTCGGCGAGATCGACGGTCGGGTCGTGGGCGAGATGATCCCTGATGTTGTGCGCGATGCGGTCCAGGCCCTCGGCATCGCGCGCCGACAGCACCAGCAGCTGCTCCGGGCGCTCCGCCCGCTCCGCCGCCGGCGGTTCCGCGCGGGGCGCCTCCTCGAGGACGACATGGGCGTTCGTTCCGCCGAGGCCGAATGCGCTGACGCCGGCCCGGCGCGGTGTCGGGCCCGCCGGCCAGTCGCGTTGCTCGGCATTGACCACGAAGGGCGTGTGCTCGATGCCGAGTTTCGGATTCGGCGAGTCGAAATTGATGCTCGCGGGCAGGACCCGGTGATGCAGCGCAAGTGCCGTCTTGATCAACCCGGCGACACCGGCCGCGACGTCGAGATGGCCGATGTTCGACTTGATCGAACCGATCGCGCAGAAGCCGTCTTCGTCAGCTCCGCCGGCGCGGAAGGCCTGGGTCAGCCCCGCGATCTCGATCGGATCGCCCAGCGCGGTGCCGGTGCCGTGCGCCTCGATGTAGGTGATCGTCGCGGGATCGATGCCGGCGAGCATCTGCGCCATCGAGATCGCCTGCGCCTGGCCGTCGACGCTGGGCGCGGTGAAGCCGACCTTCGTGCTGCCGTCGTTGTTGAGCGCGGCGCCCTTGATGACCGCGTAGATCGTGTCCCCGTCGGCGATGGCGTCACGGAGCCGACGGAGGACGACGACCCCGAGCCCGTTCCCGGACACCGTGCCGGCCGCGGCGCGGTCGAACGCACGGCAGTGGCCGTCCGGCGCCAGGATGGAGCCGTCCTGGTGGAGGTAGCCACGCCGTTGCGGCAGCATGATCGACACACCGCCGGCGAGCGCCATGTCGCACTGGTAGGTCTGCAGGCTCTGCACCGCCGTGCAGACCGCGACCAGCGAGGTCGAGCAGGCGGTCTGCAGGTTGAGGGCGGGGCCGGTGAGATCGAACTTGTACGCCACCCGGGTCGCGACGAAGTCGTTTGCGTTGCCCATCATGACCATCATCTGGCCCAGCGGATCGGTGACGTCGCCGCGCGAGAGCAGATTCTGCAGGTGGTAGCTGTTGGACGTGGCGCCGGCGAAGACACCGATCGGGCCGTCGAAGCGCTCGGTGTCGTGCCCGGCATGCTCGATCGCCTCCCACGCGGCCTGCATGAAGAGACGCTGTTGCGGATCGAGGACCTCGGCTTCCTTCGGTGTGAAACCGAAGAACTCCTCGTCGAACTCGTCCACCCCGGCGAGCACGCCGCGCGCCCGCACGTAATTCGGGCTCGAGCGCGTGTCCGCGTCCTCGTTGCGGGCGGACTCGAGTTCCTCCGGGGTGAACCGCGTGATGCACTCGCGCCGCGCGAGCAGGTTCTCCCACAGCGCCGCGACGCTCGGCGAGCCGGGAAAGCGCCCGGCCATACCGACGATGGCGATGCCGTCGAGCGGGTCGTAGTCGTCGGAATAGGCCATCCGTTCAGCCTTTGCGGGTCAGATCGCGTTGTCGCGCGTATGCGGCGCGCTGTTGGCGTGCGCGGTTCATCGCTGCGTTCGCCGACGCCGCGCCGTCGCTTCCACCGGCGAGGTGGTGTGCCAGGGAGCGCACGGTCGGGTACTGCAGGAGCGCGACCATCGGCAGGTCCGTGCCGAGTATCTCGCTCAACTGGGCGTGCACCCGGATGGTGAGGAGCGAGTCGCCGCCGAGTTCGAAGAAGTGATCGTCGAGGCCGACCTCGTCGACGTGCAGCACTGCCTTCCAGACGTCCGAGATCGTCTGCTCGGCCGGGTTCCCCCGCGCGGCCGAGGGACTGCCGCTCGCTGCGCGTTGGGTTTGGGGGGTGGGCAGGTTGTTGCGGTCGAGTTTGCCGTTGGGGGTCAGGGGCAGGGTGGGTAGGTAGTGGAAGTGGGTGGGGATCATGTAGTCGGGCAGGTGGGTGCGCAGGGTGTGGCGTAGTTCGGTGGTCAGGGTGGGGGTGGGGGTGTCGGTGACCAGGTAGGCGGTGAGTTGTTTGTGGCCGGGGGTGTCTTCGCGGTCGATGACGGCGACGTGGTGGATGGCGGGGTGGGTGGCGATGGCGGTTTCGATTTCGCCGAGTTCGATGCGGAAGCCGCGGATTTTGACTTGGTGGTCGATGCGGCCGAGGTATTCGATGTCGCCGTTTTCCAGGCGGCGGGCCAGGTCGCCGCTGCGGTACATGGGTCCGTGGTGGAAGGGGTCGGGCAGGAAGCGTTGGGCGGTCAGTTCGGGGCGGTGCAGGTAGCCGTTGGTGACGCCGGGGCCGGCGATGTGGATTTCGCCGGTGACGCCGATGGGGACGGGTTGGCCGTGTGGGTCGAGCAGGTAGAGGCGCAGGTCGGGGATGGGGGTGCCGATGAGGCTGCCGGTGTGGGTGGTCAGGTCGGTGGCGGTGATGGGCCGGTAGGTGGCGTGCACGGTGGTTTCGGTGATGCCGTACATGTTGATCAGTTGGGGGTGTTGGTCGCCGTAGCGGTCGATCCAGGGGGTCAGGGCGTGGAGTTGGAGGGCTTCGCCGGCGAAGATGATGTGGCGCAGCGCGAAGTCGGCGCGGGGGCGGGTGCGGTCGGTGTCGATGAGTCCGCTGAACGCGGTCGGGGTTTGGCACAGCACGCTGACCTGGTGGTGTTGCAGCAGGGTGTGCAGGGCGGCGGGGTCGCGGCTGGTGTCGTGGTCGATGATGACCAGGCGTCCGCCGTGCAGCAGTGCGCCCCACATTTCCCAGACCGAGACGTCGAAGGCGTAGGAGTGAAACAGGGTCCACACGTCGTCGGCGCCGAAGTGAAACCAGGTGTCGGTGGCGGCGAACAGGCGTAGCACGTTGTGGTGGGTGACCTGGACGCCTTTGGGTTGGCCGGTGGATCCGGAGGTGTACATGACATAGGCCAGGTCCTGGCCGTCGCCCGGGGTGGCCGCCGGTGGGGCCGCCGTGGTGGGGGGTGGGGGGTCGTCCAGACACAGGTAGGGGATGGCGGTGGTGTGCAGGTCGGGGGCCAGGGCGCGTTGGGTCAGTACCAGGTGTGCTCCGGCGTCGGTGAGCATGAAGGCGGCCCGTTCGGCGGGGTAGACCGGGTCTAGGGGCAGGTAGGCGCCGCCGGCTTTGAGGATGGCCAGGATCGCGATGACCACTTCGGGGGAGCGGTGCAGTCGCAGGCCGACGACCGTGCCGGTGTGTACCCCGCGGGCGCGCAGGATCCCGGCCAGGGTTTCGGCCTGTTCGTCGAGTTCGCCGTAACTAAGCGATCGGGTCCCGGTGGGGGTGTCCACACACACCGCGACCGCATCCGGGGTCGCCGCCGCCTGCCGCTCAAACCCCGCATGCAACGTCACATCCACCGGCTCGAACACCCCAACCGACCCACCACCCACCAACACCGCACGCTCGGCCGGGCTGACAGGATCGAGGTCGCGCACGTGGGTGGCGTCCCCGCCGGCCAGTCGCTCCAGCACGGTCACGAAGTGCGCGAACATGCGCGCGCTGCCTGCCTCGGAGAAGCGCTCGGTCGAATACTCCAGTCGCAACAGCATCTCGTCGTCGCCGTACACGAGCAGTGCCAGCGGAAAATTCGTCTGGCCGATGTACTCGAAGCGCCGCCCGGGCAGCTGCAGGCAGGCGTCGAGCGACAGGTAATCGAACACGACCATGCTCTCGAACAGTGGCGTTCCCCGACCGACCCCACTCCACGCCTGCACTGCTGCCAGCGGGGTGTGTTCGTACGGTCGCCGCGCGATCTGCTCGGAGCGCAGTGCGTGCAGCCACTGCACGACCTCCGCGTCGTCGTCGACGTCCACGCGCACCGGCAGTGTGTTGATGAACAGGCCGATCATGACGTCGGCATCGGCGATTCCTGTCCAGCGTCCGGTGCGCGTCGCGCCGAACACGATGTCCGATTCGCCGCTGTAGCGGTGCAACAGGAACGCCCAGGCCGCGTGGATCATCGTGTTGACCGTCACGTCCGCGCGGCGGGCGGCCTCACGAAGCCGCTCGGACAATGCGCGCGTGAGGCGCTGTTGATGGGCGCCGAACCGGTCGTCGTGAGGGTCGAGGGTTCTCGGTGTGTCTATCCCGAACGGCGTCGGCGCGCGGAATGTGCCCAGCTCGGCGCGCCAGAACTGTTCGGCGGTGTCGAGGTCGAGCGTCCGCCGCCACTCGATGTAGTCCCGGTAAGGCCGGGCCGGCGGCAGGGTCAGCGTCTCGCCGCGCAGGGCGGCGTCATAGAACGCGAACCACTCGCGCAACACGATGTACGAGCGTCCGTCGCCGAGCATGTGGTGGAACGTCCACAGGACGCGTGATTCGTCACCGGGGAACTGCGCGACGAAGAGGCGCAGCAGCGGCGCGCAGGAGAGGTCGAAATCGCGGCGGCGATCCGTTCGCCGGTACGCCTCGAATCGCTGTTCGGCCACCTCCGGGGTTAGATCGCTCCAGTCGGCGACCGTGGCCGTGAGTCCGGCGTGCGCGAGCACCTCCTGGCACGGTTGGTCGACGTCGCCCCAGCGGAACTGCGTGCGCAGCACCGGGTGGCGCTGGATCACATCGTGCAGCGCGCGTTCGAACGTGGGGATGTCCAGCCGCTCCTGCAGCGTGACGACGATGTGTTCGATGTCGACACCGGAACCGGGTGAACTGAGGGCGTGGACCAGCATGCCCTGCTGCATGGGCGACAGCTCGTAGGTATCGACAACGTCAGTCATGATCTTCGCCGCTTACTCAGCCTGCGGATTCCGATGCCGGGTCGTCGCGTCACGCCCCGGCCACGTTCGCCGGGCCGGTCGTATACCCGATACGGCCGGCTCGTTCCTTGCTGTCCACACGGTTCCCAGTCGAGGTTTCATGCAAGGTTCTCCTCCCCTAGCAAACTGTACGAGAGAGCGCTGAATATCGCTAGAAGTTGTTTTTCCCGCGACCTTCGGCGCGCGGGACCGTCCGGTGGGCGATCGCCGGCGGGCGCGCAGTTCGATCGTCGGGCCGGCCCGACGATCGGTCCGGCCCCCACCCGGTCGACGTCGGTCCCGCGTCGAATCGAACGGCGTCCGGCGCCGCACCGGTGCGGGTCCGGCGCCGACAGTGACCACGTAGCGCTTCGAGGTCGAAAACAACAATGGCTCAGCGTAATTCGGTCGTCTCTCGACCGCGGTCAGTAACCCGTCCGGGTTGACGGCGCACCCTGCCCGGGCTCACGCGAGGCACCGACCAACCGGGCGTGCGATCCGGACCCGGAGTTGACGGGCACCGGACCCATGCCGTCGGCGCGCGAACTACCCTTTTGGCCAGAGCCTCGGGCTCTGGCCAACGGAACCGGTATTGGGAGTCGTCCAGATGATGGTGAGTGACGCGGTGGTTCGGGAATGAACGTGCCTGCCTACCCCGACCGCGGGGCGCCGGAGGATTCCATGTCCGACTGGTCGGAGGGTCAGGAGTCCGCCGAGGAGCGCGCCGACACCGACCCGATGCTGAACTCGGCGAACCCGTACGGCGCCGGCTGGGGTGCGGGCTGGGGCGCCAGCTGGGCCGGTGTTGCGGAGGGGGAGAGTCCCGAGCCGTCCGCGCGGGCGGACCATCCGGAACCGCCGGCGCGACCCGCCGACCGCGTATCGAATCCGGTACTCGGTGACGTCGAATTGCCGTCGGCGCCAGAGCCTTTCGCATTTCCCACAGAGTCGGCCCAGGGGTCCGGATCCGCTGCGGGACGGATGGCCGCGCTGGCGGTGGGTGGGCTCGCGGTGCTCGCCGCCGTCATCGGTCTGGTGTTCTGGCTGGTCAATCGCTCGCCGTCGGCGAATCAGGCCGGGGTAGCGGCTGACCCGACGACCACGCGCGAGGCTGGCGCCGCGCCGGAAGCCGCGACGGGGAATGTCCCGGCTCGGGATGCCGGCGCCGAGGCGCGCTTGATGCGGATGCTTCCGCCCGGCTATCCGTCGGGGACGTGCAAGCCGGCCGACCCGCAACCCGGCTCTGTCGCAATGGTGTTCTGCGGCAATAACATTGATCCGGCCGGCCCACCGTCGGCGACCTTTCTCGTGGCACGGGACCGGGCTGCGCTGGATGACGCGTTCGCCGCCGCGGTGCGGCCCGACGCCGTCGTCGCCTGCCCGGGAAACATCCAGTCGCCGGGCCCGTGGCGGCGCAACGCGACACCGCAGAAAGTGAGCGGAACTCTGGTCTGCGGGATCCAGGACGGCGTCCCGAGGGTCGCGTGGACCGACACCGAGCGGATGCTGGTCAGCGTTGTCCGGTCGGATTCACCGGGGCCGACGCTCGACCAGCTCTATCAGTGGTGGTCCAGCCACTCCTGAACCGTCAGGAAGCCGGTGTGCCGTAACTTCCCTGGCCGTGCGGGATACCGACGACTGTCGTCGTCGGGACGGACTCCACCGGGGAGGCGGGCACGCTGCCGGCGGGCGCCGACGGGGTGCCCGCGCTGCCGGCCGCCGGGGCCGGTGCAACCTGAGCGCCCTCACCCGCGGGTGTGCCCGCGCTGCCGGCCGCCGGGGCCGGTGTGGCCGGCGTGCCCTCGGTGATCGGTGTACCCGCGCTGCCGGCCTCGGGCGGGGCCGCTGACGGCGTGGCTTCGGTGATCGGGGTGCCGGAACTACCGGCGGCGGGGGCCGGCGCGGTGGCGGCTGGTGCGCTCTGCACCGGAGCGGTCTGGGCCGGAACACGCTGCACCGGCGCGGTCGAACCACCGCCGGAGCCACCGGGGGCGGGCGGAGCCGGTTTCCAGGCCAGCAGGTCGTGGCCGCCCGCGTTGTAGACCACGGTGTCCGGCGCCGCGCCGGTGACGTCGAAGTAGACCTTGCCCGAGGTCTTCTCACCCTGGGCCAGCGGCGCTGGGTTCACTCCCTGCGGTGTGGCCACCCCGAACAGCACGCGGTAGTTCTGGCCGTCGGCGGCGCGGGCGTTCAGGTTCGAGACGATCGGCTGGACGGATCCCTGGATGGCCTCGTTGGTGGCGGTCGCCTCCCACAGGGTGCCCTGCGGGGTGTATGGAATCTCGTCGGTACTGGGTTTTAGCCCGGTGATGGTCCAGGCCTGCACGAGGTCACCGTTGGTGAGCGTGGCCTGCTGACCGATCGTCGTGGTGGTGACGGCTGCCTCGTCGTCGGCGAACGCCGGCGACGCTCCTGCGAGTCCGATGGCCACGGCCGCGGAGGCGGCAATCACGGCGACCTTGATGTTCTTCGTCTTCACGGTTGCGCTGCTCCCCTGAGTCGGGCCCCACCTGCACAGGTGCGGTGTGGTCACGGAACTGAAACTAGCAGGCGCTCTCAGTTCTGTTGCCGACTCGGGGGTGGGCTCAGACAGACGTGAATTCGACGTCGCCGAGGGCGATGGCATCCTCCCGGGCGGGAACACGGACATTGCCGACATAGCGCCCGCCCTCTTTCCAGGCCGACACCCGCAGCGTCTCGCCGGGGAACACCACCCCGGCCATGCGTGCCCCGTAAGAGCCCAGAGCGGCGGCGTCGCCGTCGAGCAGGGCGTCGACAAGCGCCTTGCACGTCATCCCGTACGTGCACAGGCCGTGCAGGATCGGCCGGGGAAAGCCTGCGGCAGAAGCGAATTCGGGATCCGAATGCAAGGGATTGCGGTCACCGCACAGCCGGTACAGCAACGCCTGCTGCGGCAGTGTCGGCACGTCGATCTCTAGATCCGGTGTCCGGTCCGGGATGACCACGGTCGCCGAGGGTCCGCGGTCACCGCCGAAGCCGCCTTCACCCCGGGCGAAGATGGACCGCTTCTGCTTCCACAGGAGCGCGCCGGCCGGATCGGTGACCGTGGTCTCCGACCAGATCACCGCCGCCTTGCCCTTGTCCCAGATCTCGGTGAATCTGGTCACCGCGGTGCCGGTGCCCGACGGGGGAATCGGCCCGGGCGCACTGATGGCCTCGCTGGCGTGCAACACCCGCGACAGCTCGATGTCGATGCCGGGGAACTTCACCGCGGGCGGCTCGGTCATGTGGAATGTCTGGGCCACGTTGCCGAACGTCGGCAGCACCTGGGGGGTGTCGTCGGTCAGGTAGCGCAGTTCCCGCGGGTTCGTCGGCTCGGCGCCGGCGCCCAGTCCGAGATGGTAGAGCTGCACGTCGGTGCTGGTCCAGGAGAATTCGACGGGGTCGAGTTCGGCCCCGATGGCTTCGTCGAGATTGATCGGCACTTCCTCAGCCCTTTCCGGCGGCATGCAGCGCCGCCAGGTACCCGAAGGTCATCGCGGGCCCGATGGTGCCGCCCGGACCCGGGTAGGTGTGACCCATCACCGGCGCGCTCACGTTACCCGCGGCGTACAGGCCCTCGATGACCGAGCCGTCATCGCGCAGCGCGCGGCCGTGCACATCGGTGACGATGCCGCCCTTGGTGCCCAAGTCGCCGGGCACCAACTTGGCCGCGTAGTACGGCGGATGGCTGATCTCGCCGAGGTTCGGATTCGGCTTGTTCGTCGGGTCGCCGTAATAGCGGTCGTAGGCACTCTCGCCGCGGTGGAAGTCCTCGTCGACGCCGCTGCGGGCGAAGCCGTTGAACCGCTCGACGGTGGGCCGCAGCGCATCGGCGGGCAGACCCGTCAGGGTTGCGAGCTCGTCGAGCGTATCCGCCTTGACGATCACTCCGGACTCCATCCACTTCTTCGGGATGCGTTGTCCGGGTTGCAGTCCGGCGAAGATGTACCGCTCCCGGTACTGCTCGTCGAACACCAGCCAGGCCGGGATGTTCTCGCCCGGACCGGGTCCCTGGCCGTACTGGCCGCCGTACATGTGGTGGCCGGCCTCGACGTAGGGCATCGACTCGTTCATGAACCGCTTTCCGGCCATGTTGACGATGATCGCGCCGGGGGAGTTGCGCTCCGACAGCGCGATCCAGGGTGCCCCGACCAGCGGGACCGTCGGGATCCACCACGCGTCTTCCATGAAGTCGAGCGCGGCGCCCAATTTCTCGGCGGCCAGGATGCCCTCGCCGGTGTTCGCGGTGGCTCCGACGGTCCACTCGGTGCCGATCGGCGCCCGCTGGTATTTGACCCGCATCTGCTCGTTGTGCTCGAACCCGCCCGATCCCAGGATGACGGCCTTGCGCGCCCGGATCACGGTTTCGGTCTCCCGCGTGTCCCTCACATAGATGCCCCGCACGACGCCGTCCTCGACGTGGAGATCGGTCATCGCTGTGTTCAGCAGCACCGGCACACCGGCCTGCTTGAGGCCGATCCGCAACGGGGCGATCAGCGCACGGCCCATGCCGACGAGGTTCTTGCCGGTGGCCTGCGCCCACATCGTCCGCGCGCCCACCTTCAGGCTGCGCAGCGCGCCTCGCGGATGACGCTTGAGCTGATTGAGCCGGACGTAATCCTGCTGCATCACAACCACATTGAGCGGAACCTTGCCGTAGGCGGGTTCCAGGTCGGCCAGATCGCTGCCGAGCTTCTTGGCGTTGAAGGGCTTGGGTTCGACCGAACGGCCGGCGGCGCGGCCGCCGGGGCTTTCCGGGTAGTAGTCGGAGTAGCCGGGCACCCAGCACAGCTTCAGCGGCGAATGCTTGACGACGAATGACAGCATCTCGGGCCCGCGCTGCAGGTAGGTGTCGATCTTCTCGGCGGGCACGACGTCGCCGATGATGGAGTGCAGGTAGGTGCGGGCGGCTTCGGGGGTGTCGGTCACGCCGTCGCGCCGGAGAATCTCGTTGTTCGGGATCCACACGCCGCCGCCCGACCGCGCGGTGGAACCGCCGTAGTGCGGGGCCTTCTCGACGACTACTGTGGAGAGTCCCTGGTGGGCGGCGGTCAGTGCGGCGACCATACCGGCTCCGCCGCTGCCGACCACGACGACGTCATACTCCTGACCAGTCATGTAGAACACGTTATAGAATTGCCCTGGCGCTGGACAACTGCGCCGGTCAACGAAGCGAGGGGACTTCACAAAATGCTTGACGACGCGACCCGCGCAGCGCTTGCCGCCGACCTGGCGCAGGCCGAACGCAGCCGGGTGCCGATAGCCCCCCTGACCGACGGCAACCCCGGTATCGACGTCGTCGACGCCTACGAGATCCAGCTGATCAACATTCGGCAGCGGGTCGCCGAGGGTGCCCGCGTGGTGGGACACAAGGTGGGGCTCTCCAGCGAGGCCATGCAGAAGATGATGAACGTCGACGAGCCCGACTACGGGCATCTGCTCGCCGACATGGAGGTCTTCGAAGACGTGCCGGTGAAGGCCGCGAACTACCTGTATCCGCGGGTCGAGGTGGAGGTCGGGTTCATCCTGGCCGACGACCTGCCGGGCGCGGGCTGCACGGAGGACGACGTGCTCGCGGCCACCGCCGCGTTCGCTCCGTCGATCGAACTCATCGACACCCGGATCAAGAACTGGCAGATCAAGTTGTGCGACACCATCGCCGACAACGCGTCCTCGGCGGGTTGGGTGCTCGGGCCGGAACGGGTGTCGCCCAAGGACATAGACATAACGGCCATCGACGCCGTCCTCAAATGCAACGGCGAAGTGGTGGGCGAGGGCCGCAGCGACGCGGTGCTGGGCAACCCGGTGACCGCCGTCGCCTGGCTGGCCCGCAAGGTGGACAGCTTCGGGGTGCGCCTGAAGGCCGGCGACATCGTTCTGCCGGGCGCCTGCATGCGCGCGATAGATGCACACCCGGGCGACAGTTTCGTCGCCGAGTTCACGGGGTTAGGTTCAGTCCGACTTGCTTTCGAGTAGTCAAGCCTTCGAGTAGGAGACTCGCCAATGACCAAAGCCACGGTTGCGATCGTCGGATCGGGGAACATCAGCACCGATCTGTTGTACAAACTGCTGCGTTCGGACAGCCTCGAGCCCCGCTGGATGATCGGCATCGACCCGGAGTCCGAAGGCCTGGCCCGCGCCCGCAAGCTCGGACTGGAGACCAGCCACGAGGGCGTGGACTGGTTGCTCGGCCTCGACGAGAAGCCGGACCTGGTGTTCGAGGCCACCAGCGCCTACGTGCACCGCGACGCGGCACCCCGCTACGCCGAGGCCGGGATCCGGGCCATCGACCTGACCCCGGCCGCCGTCGGGCCCGGGGTGATCCCGCCGGCGAACCTGCACGCGCACCTGGATGCGCCGAACGTCAACATGGTCACCTGCGGCGGCCAGGCCACCATCCCGATCGTCTACGCGGTGTCCCGCGCGGTCAAAGACCAGGGCGGGGTGGCCTACGGCGAGATCGTGGCCTCGGTCTCTTCGGAGTCGGCCGGCCCGGGCACCCGGGCCAACATCGACGAGTTCACCAAGACCACCAGCGCCGGGGTTCGGGACATCGGCGGCGCCAAGCGGGGCAAGGCGATCATCATCCTCAACCCGGCCGATCCGCCGATGATCATGCGCGACACCATCTTCTGCGAGATCCCGGCGGACGCCGACCATGACGCCATCGCCCAGTCGATCCATGATGTGGTTCGCGAGGTGCAGACCTATGTGCCCGGATACCGGCTGCTCAGCGATCCGCAGTTCGACGAGCCCTCGGTGGTCAACGGCGGCCGGCACGTCGTCACCACGTTCGTGGAGGTCGAAGGCGCCGGGGATTACCTGCCGCCGTACGCGGGCAACCTGGACATCATGACGGCGGCGGCCACCAAGGTCGGCGAGGAAATGGCCAAAGAGGCCGCAGCAGTGAGTGGAGCAGCGCGATGAACGATCACACCTTCGACATCCGGATCACCGACACCTCGCTGCGGGACGGCTCGCACCACAAGCGTCACCAGTTCACCAAGGAAGAGGTCCGCGACATCGTCGGCGCCCTCGACCACGCCGGTGTGCCGGTGATCGAGGTCGCCCACGGCGACGGCCTCGGCGGCTCGAGCTTCAACTACGGCTTCTCCAAGGTGCCCGAACAGGAGCTGATCAAACTCGCCGCCGAGACGGCGAAGGACGCCAAGATCGCCTTCCTGATGCTGCCCGGCCTCGGGATCAAGGAGGACATCAAGGAAGCCCACGACAACGGCGCCTCGGTCTGCCGGATCGCCACCCACTGCACCGAGGCCGACGTGTCGGTCCAGCACTTCGGCTTCGCCCGCGACCTGGGCCTGGAGACCGTCGGGTTCCTGATGATGAGCCACACCGTCAGCCCGGAGAAGCTGGCCAAGCAGGCCCGGATCATGGCCGACGCCGGTTGCCAGTGCGTGTACGTGGTGGACTCGGCCGGCGCCCTGGTGCTCGAGGACGTGTCCGACCGGGTCTCGGCGCTGACGGCCGAACTCGGTGACGACGCCCAGGTGGGCTTTCACGGCCACGAGAACCTCGACCTCGCCGTCGCCAACTCGGTGATGGCGGTGCGTGCCGGAGCCAAGCAGATCGACGGCAGCGTGCGCCGCTTCGGCGCCGGGGCGGGCAACTCGCCGGTCGAGGCGCTGGTCGGGGTGTTCGACAAGATCGGCGTCAAGACCGGAATCGACTTCTTCGACGTGCTCGACGCCGCCGAGGACGTCGTCGCCCCGGTGATGGGTCAGGAATGTCAACTGGACCGCAACGCGATGACCATCGGCTACGCCGGGGTGTACTCCAGCTTCCTCAAACACGCTGTGCGGCAAGCCGAGCGGTACGGCGTCCCGGCTCACGAGCTGCTGCTGCGCGCCGGACAGCGCAAGCTGATCGGCGGCCAGGAGGACCAGCTGATCGACATTGCTCTGGAGATTCAGCGGGAGCAGAGCGAGGCCGCCGCCGGCTGACTTTTTTCGATCAGCCGTTTTCCCCGGCGTGTCCTGCGACGGTGTTTAGGACCGGGGCGATTCGGGTTAGGCCTGGGTTAGGCCAGGGTTAGGCCTTGGCTGCGATCGACATCGCAGACCGGAGGCGGTGGGGGCCGAACGTGCGGTGTCATCGACCACACGGCGGTCGGGCCGCGGGATCCCGCGCGTAACACCCGGCCGTCATCGGGCGAAGTTCCTACCAAGTGCCCCAACCTGAGGAGTAATCCATGAATCGCGACAAGACGGTGCGTGGCGCCGCATTGACCCTGCTCGCCGTGGGTGCGGCATGCTCCGCGCTGGCCTTGCCGCTGGCGCAGGCCGAGCCGACCGCGCCCGAACCCGCAGCACCGGTCGAACCGGCAACGCCGTCCACCCCGGCGCCCGCACCGACCACCGAAGCCCCGGAGGCAACTCCGCTGGCCGATGTGCCCGGCACCGAGACGCCGGCGCCCACCGAAACTCCGGTCGTCGAGCCGGCGACCGTGCCGGCCGCATCCGCCGACGGCTGCACCGCCGCCGGGCTGTCGAGCACCATCAACTCGGTCACCGGCGCGCTGTCGCAGTACTTCGAGAAGAACCCCGATGTGAACGCCGCACTTCTCGAGGCCACCCGCCAACCCGCATTCGTCGCGGTCGGGCAGATGGACGGCTACTTCGCCGACCACCCGCAGCAGGCCGACGAGGTCCGGGCCATCAAGGCGCCGCTGAACGATTTCCAGAACCGGTGCGGGCTGCAGGTTTCTCCCGCGGAGGCACTGGTCGCGCTGTCCGACCTCTGAGCCGGCCACCCGCGTAACCGGGGTCGGAGGCTTCACCTGAGGGTGTACGAAAACCGCGAAGTGGTAGTAACTTTCATGGCAGCGTTAGTCGACGACAGGGATCATGATGCCGACAGCCACCATCCGCATAATCGGTGCCGTTACCGTGTTTCTGGCGATGCTGAGCGGTTGTTCGAGCAGGGCGCAACAGCCTCCGGCGCCGTCGGCGACACCCCGATCCGGTTCCGTCTGGGTCGCCGACGAAGGCCGCGATGGCATCACCGTCATCGACGCCGCAACCAACACCGTGACGACGACCCTCAACGGGATCAAAGCTCCGCACAACGTCCAGGTCGGCCGGGACGGCGCGGTGGTGTACGCGGTCAGCAGGGCCGGTGTCGTCGTGGCGATCGACCCCGCCACCTATCGGGTATCCGCCACGGCACCGACCGGTAGGGAACCGGCTCACGTCATCGAGGCGCCCAACGGAAAGGTCTACGTCACCGATGCCGGTGAAGGTACGGTGTCGGTGTTCCAGGCACCCGGCCTCGACCCGGTTGGACGGATCACCGTCGGCGGTATGCCGCACGGACTGCGCGCGGCCGCCGGCGGATCAACGATCGTTGTCGCCAACACCATTGACGGGGCTCTGGACCTGATCGACCCGGCCACCGACAAGTACGTCGGCGCGATACCCGTCGGGGCCGGCCCCGTGCAGGTCGCGGTGACCGCCGACGGCAAGTTCGCCTACACCGGGATCAGCGAGCCGGCCAGCGTGGTGAAAGTCGATCTGGCACAACGCAAAGTCGTCGGCAGCGTCACGGTGCCGAACTCGCCGGTCCAGCTGTATCTCACTCCTGACGAGGCCGAGGTGGTCTCTGCCGACCAGGGCAAGAAGGAATCCGCGGGCCACACCCTGTCGGTCATCGACACCAAGGCGATGGCCATCCGGGGGACCGCCACGACCGGCGCCGGCCCGCATGGCGTGGTCGTCGACGCTTCCGGTAACTGGGCATGGGTCACCAACAGCTACGACAACACCGTCAGCGCCGTCGACCTGTCCACCCTGTCGCCGATGACCCCCATCCCCGTCGGCGCCCAACCCAGCGGGATCAGCTACTCACCCCGACCGCCCGCCCCGGCATCCACCACAGTCATCACCCTCGACATTCCGGTGCCCTCCGGTGTTCCCCCGCAGGGAAGCGAGCCCGGCCCGCACAGCGGGCACCACTAGTTCCCGTCGGGCGAGGCGGTCGATGCGGGCGCGGGTGGGAGTTGTCCCGATTCCGCGCCCCCGCCCGCTAATGGGTGATGAGCGGCTTGTCCTTGCGGAGTGCCGCGAGGGTCTGTCGATCGGGGTTCAGCGTTGCCCCGACCGTCCGAATCGAGATTGCGCATACCCTCACCTTTGTCATACGACCGCTTGACCAGGGATCTTGTCGAGCGTCTCACGCATATGCCATCACGATCGGACTGACGGCACGTGCTGTTTCCCGGCAACGCCAGTTGACAGGTCTTGACGGGCAGTCCGGCTGTCAGCGTCTACAACCGCGGGCTCGCTGGCCGAGATTCTGATACCGCAACCGCCAAGGGCTTACGCTCTGGAGATGCACGTCTCGTGGCCGCTCACCGGCCGCTCCGACGCGATGGGCGACATCGACGCCGCGCTGTCGGCTTCGGATGTGTCGGGAATTCTCGTCTGGGGCGCGGCGGGCGTGGGCAAGAGCCGGATCGCCCGTGAGGCACTGACTCTCGCCGCGGCGCGCGGACTGGACACCAGGTGGGTGGTCGGGACATCCACGGGACAGTCGATTCCGCTGGGTGCGTTCACCGCGTGGGCGCAGCCCGGTGTCACCAACACCGTCCAATTGGTGCGCGGTGTGATCGAATCGCTGACGACCGGGCTTGCGGGAGCAGCGACGCTGGTCGTGATCGACGATGCGCATCGACTCGACGACCTGTCGGCGTTCGTGGTGAATCAGATCGTCCAGCGTGGCCTGGCCAAGGTCATCCTCACGATCGTCGACGGCGAACCCATTCCCCCTGCGGTGCAGGACATCGCGAACGCCGGCCAGTTCGTCCGGCTCGATCTGCAGCCGCTGCCACCGGATGACACCTCGGCATTGTTGTCGGCCGCGCTGGAATCGGCAGTCGATCCGGAAGTGGCACAGCGGCTGTGGAACCTGACGCACGGCAACATTCTGTATCTGCGCAACATCGTCGAACAAGAGGTCGGCGACGGCCGGCTCGTACCGCAGCAGGGATTCGTACGATGGCTCGGGGATCCGATCCTGCCGCGGGGACTGGTCGCGTTGATCGAGTCCCGCACCGGAACGCTACCCAGGCCGGTGAGTGACGTCGTCGACACGCTCGCGGTCGGTGAGCCCATCGACCTGGCTGCGCTGCAACGGATCACCGATCCGGACGCGATCGAGGAAGCCGAGCACCGCGGGCTCGTCACGCTGGACACCAGCGCCGGCGGTGTGCAGGTGCGGCTGGCGCATCCGCTCTTCGGGCAGATTCGCCGCCAGCGTGCACCGGTCACAAGGCTCCGGCGGCTACGGGGGCTCGTCGCCGCCGAGCTCGCCGGCTCCGACGACATCCGCATCGCGGTGCGCCGTGCGACCATGACGCTGGACTCCGATCTCGTTCCCGACGTCGATCTGCTGGTGCGGGCCGCGCACGGCGCGGTGTGGCTGGCGGATCTGCCGCTCGCCGATCGGCTGGCCGCCGCCGCTATCCGTGCCGGAGCCGGACCAGAGCCTAATTTTGTTCGTGCACACGCACTTTCGTGGCTGGGTCGTGGCGAGGAGGCCGACGACGTGCTCACCGGGATCTCCAGCGACGGCCTGACCGACCACGAGCGCGCCCGCCTGGCATTCCTGCGCGCCAGCAACCTGTTATGGGCGCTCGGTGATCCTGAGCGGGCCAAGGCGGTCATCGATGAGGCCGCCGAGAGTACGCCATCCCATGATCGTGCCTACATCGACGCGTTCCTCACGGTGTTCTGGTTCGCGACGGATCAACCTGATCTGGCGGCCGATGCCGCAAAAAGCCTTGTTGTGCAGGATCTTCCACCCGTGGTGGGCGCCGAGATCGGGTGGGTGCTTGCGGCCATTGCGGGGGACGCCGGCCGGACGAGCGAAGCGCTGGAGCACGCGGAGGCGGGCTATGCCGCCGCAACACGTTCCCTCGATGCACCACACATGCGCTTCAACATCGCCGACGGCCACATCGGTGCGCTGCTGTTGTCCGGCCGGATCGACGAGGCGCTGGAGGTGGCCGACCGGGTGCGCGGGCAGGCCGCCGATCTCCCAGGCGCCGCGCAACTGCTCGGTGCCGGCATTGCTGGGCGGGCCGCCCTCGGCGCCGGCAGGCTCGATAGTGCTCGGCCATTGCTGGAACGGGCCGCGGCCGGGCTGACCGCCGCGGGATACGGTGCCGGCTGGGGTTTCCGCTACCTGGTCCCGAGCGTGGCAGCGCTCGCGATGAGCGGCGCGACTGGTGAAGCCACCACGGCGCTCGCCGAGCTCGACGGTGTTCCGCGGGCGTTTCGTTCTCTGGATCACGAGCAGAGCCTGGCCAGGGCGTGGGTGTCGGCGGCTCAGGGGGTTGTCAGTGAAGCGGCTGCCATCATGCGCGCCGCGGCCGAAGTCGCCGCTAGCAAAGGTCAATTCGCGGTCGAGGTGTTGTGCCTGCAGGTCGCTGTCCAGTTCGGCGACTCCTCGTGCGCGTCCCGACTCGGCGAGCTTCGATCGGTGGTGGAGGGTCCCCGCGTCGCGCTGGCGGCACGATTCGCCGAAGCGCTTCGTGACGGAGACGCCGCCGAGATGGCCGGCGTATCCGAGGAATTCGAGAATATGGGTGACGTCGTGGCGGCCATCGACGCTGCCGCCCACGCCGCTGTCCGGTATCGCAGTCAGGAGCTACGCGGATCTTCCTTGACGTGTTCGGCGCGGGTCGGCGCATTGGCCGAACGGTGCGGAGGGGTGAGCACACCCGCGCTTCGTCAGGCCGAGGAAGTATTGCCGTTCACGGATCGCGAGCGTGAGATCGTGATGCTGCTGGCTGCCGGGTTGTCCAATCGCGAAGTCGCCGAACGGCTTACGCTTTCCGTCCGCACCGTCGAGAGCCACATCTATCGGGCGATGAGCAAGACGGGTACCGGCAGCCGCGACGAGCTCGTCGGATTGCTGTCCGGACCTAGTGGTCCGTCTCAGTTTTGATTGACTACTTGTTGGAGTTTGGTGCGTGCGCGTCGAACTTTGGACAGGATCGACTCGGCGGTGGCCGTCCAGACGTACGGCTTGGGATCGGCATTGTGGGCGTTGAGGTATGACTCGATGCTGGCGATCAACTCGGGCACGCTGGGGAAGATTCCGCGGCGTAGGTTCTTATCGGTCAGGTCGCGGAACCAGCGTTCGACCTGGTTGAGCCATGACGATGAGGTCGGGGTGAAATGGAAGTGAAAGCGCTTGTGCCGCTTCATCCATTTCTGAACCGCAGTGTGTTTATGAGTGGCGTAGTTGTCCAGGATCAGATGAACCTGCAGCCCCTCGGGCACCTCGCGGTCGATCGTGTTGAGGAACTTGATGAACTCGGTGTGGCGGTGCCGGGGCAGGCACTGACCGATCACGGTGCCAGTCAACACGTCCAGTGCGGCGAACAAGGTGGTCGTGCCGTTGCGCTTGTAATCATGGGTCATGGTGCCCGCCCGTCCCGGCACCATCGGCAGTGATGCCTGGGTGCGGTCCAAGGCCTGAATCTGGGACTTCTCGTCCATACACAACACGATGGCCTGCTCGGGCGGGTTCAGATACAACCCGACCACGTCGATCAGTTTCTCCTCGAACAACGGATCGTTGGACACCTTGAACGTATCGATCCGATGCGGCTGCAATCCCAGATCCGACCAAATACGTTGCACCGTGGCCGAACTGACCCCGACCCGCTTGGCCATCGTGCGACACGACCAATGCGTGGCACCTTCGGGAGTCGTCGTGGTGGTCAACCGCACAATCTCTGCGATCGTCTCCTCGGAAATCGAGGGCTTGCGACCCCGCCCTTCACGGATCTTGTCCAACCCGGCCAGTCCGTCCTCGACGAAGCGCTGACGCCACGCCCGCACCGTCACCGGCGTCACCCCGACATCCTCGGCGATCCGAATGTTGGCTTCACCATCGGCGGCCATCAACAGCACCTTGGCTCGCAGCACCTGCTGATGCGGCGCCATCCGCGACCGTTGCAGCGTCTCCAACGTCTCACGCTCGGCCGGCGTCATCGGCAAGGCCGCTGCAGGTGATGCACTCATCCACGCAGAATACCGAACATGTGGCTATTTATTTGCGTGACACACCACTAGCGCGCGGTGAGCGGCTATGCCGTCTTGTCGACGCGTAGGGCGTCGCGGTGCCATGCGGCCTCGAGGCGACGGCACTCAGCCTTGAACTTCACGCTGCAATTCTGGGATATCGTCGCCCGCGCGCCGAAACCGGTGCATGCGTTCCCGAATCACCGGACGCGACATCGCCTCGAATTCTTTCGGCGGCAGTGACATTTGAAACACCAGCCCGCGGCCACCTGGTCCCTCCATCAGGGCGCCGAGTCCCGCAACAGGTAGTTTCATCAACGGCGTGTAGTAGGACGTGAAGGTGTCCTCGAATTGGATTCGATAGACGCCGAAGTTGCTCCAGTTGGAGACGAGCGGGTTCCACCGGGCCGCATCGAAGGCAGTCGATACACATCGTGCGGCCCGCCATGCGCCGGTTGCGTCCAGGAACTGTTGGTTGATGCGCATGTCACAGTGTTCGTCGGCAAAGTGGTCCACCTTGTGGCGGATGCGTTCGGCAATCGAACTGGCAGCCTCTCCGCGTCGCAGGTCGAAGTTCAGCGTTGTGATGATGTTGCCGACGAGCATTGGATCGAGTCCACAACGACTCCGTGCATTCACGGCGATCGCGAGGGTACGACGATCCACCGCGGGATCCGTCTTCATGAGCAATTCCGAAACATGGGCGCACACAACGTCGTTCGCAGACACACGCATCCCACTTCCGTAGGCGTCGCGCATACTGGCGATTTCGTCTTCGCCGAAGCTCAGGCTCAGCGTCCGCTGCTTTCGCGCATCCTTGGCCAGATAGAGCACGCTCCGAGCAGTCTCCGCGAGTCCGAGACATCGCACTCCGGGCTCCCGAGCGCCATTGGCGGGGAGATGGTCGTCGAGGTAGGCGGCGCGATCCTCGACGATCACCGGCTCGGCGAGTGGCTTGCCGGCAGCGGCGGCGGCCCATGCGTTCATGAAGTGCATCCCGGTCTGCATGTCGCCGATCGAGTGGTGCCATGAGAAGCCGATCGCGGTCGCGCCGTCCACAAGATGAGTGACACGTACCTTGCACAACGGGCCCAAACCCCACCGAGCCGTGGCACCGTTCACCGGGTCGATGAGCCATAGCCCGTTGTCCTCCGCCACCGAACGGATCGCCTGACGGAGCGTGCGGTCGGACGACGCAGAGGTGAAGGGAACACCGTGTCCCTCGCATCGGATTCGCATCCTGCCGTCGTGCACGGTCATTCGCCCCGCGAATATCGGAAGATTCGTGAGCGCGTGTGCAAACGCACGGGTGAGTGACCCGGTGTCGAGGTGCCGCTCGAAGAAGAAGACGATGTGGACCGCCAAGTTCGCGACAATGGCATCGCCGACATTGCAGCGGATTTCGAGCCGTTCTGCGTTCAATGGTCTGATCAGCTGAGTCGACACGATGGTCTCTTTTCTTCGAGCTACCTTCGACGGTTCACTACTATGCGGCCGCCAAGTTTCGGGATGTGGGCGACTCCCCGGAAATGCGACTTCTCGTCGGCCGCGCCATCGGTCTGGATCGCGAAATTGTGCAGCACCGTCCGCAGCACGATATCGATTTCGGCGATCGTGAAATCAGCGCCGATACACCGCCGTGCCCCGCCGCCGAACGCCAGCCATGCCGGTGCCGCCGGCCTGGTACCGCAGAAGCGATACGGATCGAATCGTTCGGGGTGAGGGAAGACTTCCGGATTCTCGTGAAGATCGGCAATGCGCACGAACACCGTGCGGTCCTGTGGAATTCGCCACTCGCCGAGGTCGAAGCCAGGCGCCCTGGCCCGGCGGCCGATCACATCGACGACGCTGCGCACTCGCAGCACCTCGAAGATTGTGGCCCGACGGAAGTCGCTTCCCCCTTCATCGAGCTCTCTGACCAGTTCAGCCAGCACGTCTGGATTACGCCGTAGCCGCTCAAAGGCCCAGGCCAGTACTGATGCGGTGGTTTCGTGGCCCGCACAGACGAGGGTCAACAATTCGTCACAGAGGTCTCGTCGCGGCATCCCGGTACCGTCGCACTCGCTGCGCAGTAGAGATGCCAGGACGTCCGACCTCTCGCCGAGACCCGGATCGGCATCGGCCCTGTCGATCAGCGTGGATACGATCCGATCGAATGCGTTGCGGAACTCGTCCAGCTTGCGCCACGGGCCGTAGCGCCTGGTCCAGGATGGCGGCGCCGGTACAAACGCCATGCGCTGTGCGAGTTTCATGAAGGGCGGGATGATCTCCCTGAGTTTTTCCAGGTTGTCTCGGCCCGGCTCAGCGGTGCCGAAGATGGTCCGCAGGATCACGTTCAGTGTGATCCTGTTCATTGGTTCGAGGGCCCGGAACTCTTTGTCCTCGGGCCAATTCGCGCTTTCACGCAGTGTCTCGTCCTCGATGATCTTCTCGTAGTTCTTGAGGCTGTGACCGTGAAACGCCGGTGCGAGCAGCCGGCGTCGATCGCGATGCCGAGGGCCGTCGAAGCCGAATACCGACCCGGGCCCGAACAAATTGTTGAGATTCGGCTGCACGTTAATGAGCTGTTCGGTGCTCGCAGTGCACACCGACTTCACCAGAGCCGGGTCAGAAACGACGACGGATCGACCGAAGATGGGCACGTTGATCTCGAAGATGCGGCCGTGCCGCTCGATCCACTTGCGCATCGCCCGGCGACGGAAGATCGCGAACTGAACGCCCTGCACGATCCGCGGTGTGCGGACCACCGGGGGCCTCAACCGCGGGGTGGATGTCGCGCGCTGAATGGCCGGGCCGGAAGCGGTCACTGCGCCCTCCAATCTGCGGTGTCCCTGGGCGCCATCGCCTGGGCAATCGTGACTCGGGCGCCGCGGGGTGGTTG
>WBZP01001736.1_pt1 | contig 26198 bp, 27 predicted proteins | sample 5204301 | NCBI WGS metagenome assembly WBZP01 (sample SAMN12412401, study PRJNA552823) | activated sludge metagenome | isolation source: activated sludge from nitrification reactor of wastewater treatment plant... | place: USA: Pennsylvania | collected 2017 | reverse complement strand
GCAGGGCTTCGCCGTGTTCGCCCTCAAGCTGGTGTTCACCGCGGTGACCCTCGGCTGCGGCCTGCCGGGCGGCGAGGTCACGCCGTTGCTGGTCATCGGCGCCACCCTCGGCGCGGCGCTCGCCGCGCCACTGCACCTTCCCGTGGCGCTGTTGGCCGCGGTGGGCTACGTGGCGGTGTTCGGCGGCGCCTCGAACACCCCGCTGGCGTGCACGATCATGGGCGCCGAGATCTTCGGCGCCGGCGCAGTGGTGCCCTTCGCCGTCGGGTGCGTGGTGGCCTACGTCTGCTCCGGCCACCGCAGCATCTACGGCACCCAGCGCATCGCCGCCGGCAAGGGCCGCATCGAGGTCGCCGGCCTGCCGCGCGTTCGCGATCACCGCCGCTGACGCCCGCATCCCGCGGCGCTACGCGTCGACCACTACGCGTCGACCACTACGGGTCGACCACCTCGATGCGCAGGCGCTTGTTGCCCTTGCCCTTGCTCTCGGTCTTGACGACCCGGAACCCTCCCACCTCGGCGGTGCGGCGGACGTGCGTGCCGCCGTCGGCCTGCTTGTCCAGCCCGACGATGTCGACCACCCGGATCTCCGCCACGGACTCGGGGATCAGGCTGACCTTGGTGCGGATCAGGTCCTCGTCGGCCAACGCGGTGTCGCGCGGCAAGAAGCGGACCTCGATGGGTCGGTCGGCGCGCAGCTCGCGGTTCACCAGGTCCTCCACCGTGGCGGCGAACCCGTCGGGCAACGGGTCGAACTCGAAGTCCATCCGCGCCGACAGCGGCTCCATGTTGCCGCCGGTCACCGGGACCCGCCACTCGTTCCAGATCACGCCACACAGCACGTGCATGGCCGTGTGGGTGCGCATCAGCCGGTGACGGCGCTCCCAGTCCACCGAGCCTTGCACCACGTCCCCGGCTGCCGGCACGGCGCCGTCGAGCGTGTGCCACACCTCGGCGCCCTCCTTGCGGACCTCTCTCACCTCGGACCCGGCCAGGGTGCCCACGTCGTGGGGCTGCCCGCCGCCGGTGGGGTAGAACGCGGTGCGGTCCAGGGCGACCCGCTGGCCGTCGACCGCAGTGACCGCCGCCTCGAAGTCGGTGAGGTAGGCGTCGCGCAGGTACAGCAGCTCGGTCATGGGTGCAGTGTGCCAGACACCTCGGGTCGGCTCGCCGACTGCAGAGTTGATAAACCATGGCGATCGCCCACGTGGGGGCGATCGCGCGTTCTGGGAGGGACCACATGAGGAAATCCGCATGGGCGGTGGGTGCCGCCGTCTTGTCCGTTGGGTGTGCGTCGGTCGCCGGCGCCACCACGCCACCCGCAGGGAGCACGGCTGCCGGTGGAACGACCGCTACCGCGGCGGTGGACCTCTGCTCGGCAGCGGCTGCCGGGCCGATCAGCATCGTGCACCTGACCGATGTCAAGGGCGAGAGCCCGACGGCCATCGACGACTTCTTCAACGGCTCGCAGATGGCCGTCAAGGAGATCAACGACAAGTGTGGCAAGGAAGTGGTCACGCTGGAGCGGATCCCCACGGACTTCAGCGCCGAGGCGTTCGAGGCCAAGGTGCTGGAAGCCCAGGAGAAGAAGCCCACGGTGATCATCGGCCAGGGCTCCAGCAGCCAGATGTCGAAGAACAGCCTGGTGACCGAGGGGGGTATCCCGACCCTGTGGCCCGTTGGCACGGCGTCGGCGCTGCAGGGCGGCGAGAACTACTCCGAGCTGTCGTGGATGCTGCGCGTGGTCAACGACACCCAGGGTCAGGTGTGGGGCAAGTACGTGGTCGACGCCGGGTTCAAGAAGGCCTGGCTGGAGTGCGTGACCACCCAACTGGGCGTGTCGGGTTGCGGCGCCGCCGAGCCGATCCTGAAGGACGCGGGCGTCGAGGTCATCGGCCGGGCCGACAGCGCCACGGACGCCACCGACTTCACCAACTCGGTGACGACCATCAAGGACAAGGGCGGCGACGTGGTCGTGCTGGCCCAGTTCCCGCGGCCCACGCTGGCCTTCGCCAAGGCGGTCGACGACAACGGCCTGTCGGCCACCGTCAAGCTGGTGGGCAGCACCAGCACCGAGCTGATCTACCAGGCCCTGTCGCCCACGGCGCAGAACGCGATGGTCGCCCTGGCCGACTGCAACCCGTTGGAGGACGCCCCGGACACCGCGGCCGCCTACCTGGCGGCGTACCAGAAGGGCATGACCAGCCTGGCTGCCGTCACCTACGACGGTGTCTACCTCACGGTCGACGCCGTGGCCCGGATGGGCTCGACGGCGCCGGCCAAGGTCGCCGAGGGCATCGCCTCGACGCACTGGGACGGCGTGTGCCAGACCTATTCGGACAGCGGGTCGCACGCCCTGGCCCATCACATGGTGGTCACCAGCTTCGGCGGTGGGGTCGTCAAGACGGAGAAGTCCTACGACCTCGACGCCGACGGCAAGGCGCTCGCCGGCTGACGGTTCGACCCGGACGATTCCCGTCGGATGGAACGATTCGTCGCGCTCCTCGCCAGCGGGGTGACCGACGGCGTCGTTGCCGCACTGGCGGCCGTCGGCCTGCTGGTGCTGAACAAGGCGACGGGAATCGTCAACTTCGCCCACGGTGACCTGATCACCCTGGGCGCCTACCTCGGAGTGTGGTTGATCAACGGCCACGGCTGGGCCTACGTCCCGGCCGTGGCCGTTGCGGTGCTGCTGATGTTCGGCGTGGGTGTGGCCATGGAGCGCGTCTCGCTGGCCCCGCTGCGCGGCAAGTCGGTGCACGTCGTCGTGATCGCCACGCTGGGCCTGGCCCTGGCCATCCGTTCGCTGACCGGGATCTGGCAGGGCACCGACCCGAAGCGTCTCGAAGGCCCGTTCACCGGGCGTAGTTCGGTGTTCGGCGCGGCGATCACCCACCACCGCCTGCTGGTCATCGGTGTGGCCCTGGTGGTCCTGGCCGCCGTGATGGTGTTCTTCGCCCGCACCAGTTGGGGACGCCAGGTCCGCGCCGTTGCGGCCGACCGGCAGATGGCCCAGCTGGCGGGCGTGCGCGCCAGCGGGTTGTCCATGGCGGCGTTCGGCTTCTCCGCCGCGCTGGCCGGGCTGTGCGGCCTGCTCGTCGCCCCGCTCGGCGCCATCGACTTGAACATCGGCTTCGGCATCATGCTCAACTCCTTCGCGGCGATGGTGATCGGCGGGAGCAGCAGCGTCGGCGGTGTGATCATCGCCGGCATCGCCATCGGCCTCATCGAGCGGGTCCTCGGCGGCTACGTCCTCACCGACTACTCCGAGGCGTTCCCGTTCGTGTTCATGATCGTGGCCATCGCCATCCGCCCGCAGGGGCTGTTCGGGCAGCGTGAGCATGCGACCCGGCTCTAGCAACCGGCCGCCGGTCTGGCGCCAGCACCACTACCTGGCGATCGCGGCCGTCCTCGCCCTCATCGCCCTGTACTTCCAGTTCGGGGCCCACCTGCACGTACCGGGCATGTTCGGCAAGGTCGACCGGGCCTCCGGTCAGACGCACTTCAACGAGTGGCTGCTGCTCGGGGGAGTGACGACCTCGTTCTACCTCGTCTTCGGGATCGGTGGGCGCTTCGCCTTCTCGATGGCCGCGTTCTACGGCCTGGGCGCCTACGTGTCCCACTGGGCGACGCGCACGAGCAGGCACAACTTCCTGGTGGGAACGGCCACCGCGGTGGTCATCGCCGCGGTGATCTCGCTGGCCTTCGCCGTGCTCGTCCGCCGCGCCCATCACTTCTACTTCGCCGTGGCCACCCTCGGGCTGTCCGAGGTCTTCTTGCTCCTGTTCCAGCGAGTCACCCGGCTCACGGGCAAGTCCAGCGCCGAGATCAGCGGATCGAAGAAGATCGACCTGTTCGGCTGGGCGGCCACCACGCGCTACCGGCACTTCTGGGTGATCCTCGCCGCGCTCGGGCTCGTCCTGCTCGTCGTCGCCCTGGTCGAGCGCTCGTCGTTGGCCAGCCGGGCCATCGCCGCCCGGGACAACCCAACGGTCAGCGAGACCCTGGGCATCGACTCGGCTCGCCCCGGCATCGTGCTGTTCGTGCTCGGCTCGTCGCTCGCCGCGCTGACCGGTTCGCTGTTCGTCCACACCCGCAGCGTCGGGACCCCGGACACGTTCGGCCTGAAGCTCGGCATCGGGATCTTCGTCGCGTTGATCCTCGGCGGCCTGCACTCGATGTGGGGAGGGTTGATCGGGGCCTGGTTCTACACGTTCATCCCGCTGTACCTCACCAGCCTGGAGCAGTGGACGCAGGTGATCTGGGGTGTCGTGCTCGTCGTGGTCATGATCGCCATGCCCGAGGGCCTGGTCGGGGCGCTGCGCTGGGTGCGAGCACGGCTGAGGCGGAGCGTGCCCACGTGAGCGCGCTGGTTGCAGCCGACATCCGCGTCGCCTTCGGCGGCGTGCTGGCCTGCGACGGCGTCTCGCTGCGCGCCGAGTCAGGCCAGGCGGTGGGGTTGACCGGTCCGAACGGCTCGGGCAAGTCCACCTTCCTCAACGCCCTGACGGGGCTCGTCGCCGCGAGCGGTTCGCTGCGCATCCACGGCGCCCCCGTGCCGCTCGGGCGGCCACGGCTGGTGCGCCGCAGGGGGGTGGCGCGCGCCTTCCAGGCGCCGCAGAACGTCGCCGCGCTCACCGCGCTGGAGAACGTCGCTCTCGGCAGCACCGACCGGCGCGCCTGCGGGCTCGGTGCGGCGCTGATCGGCCGGCGGGCGATGCTGCGCGTCGAAGAAGGCCGGTGGGCGGCCGCCCATGCGGCCATCGAACGGGTGGGTCTCGGGGCCGTCGCCCAGTCCAGCGCCGGTTCGCTGACCTATGGCCAGCAGCGTCTCTTGGAACTGGCCAGGGCCATCGTCGCCGAGCCGGCGATCCTGATGCTCGACGAACCGTCGGCCGGGCTCAACGCTGCCGAGACCGCTCATCTGGCAACGCTGCTCGCCGATCTCCGTGACTCGGGGATGGCCCTGCTGGTGGTGGACCACAAGGTCGATTTCCTCGACACCCTGTGCCAGCGGATCGTCGTCATGCAGCTGGGGACGGTGATCGCCGACGGGCGCCCCGGGTCCGTGTGGCGGGAGCAGTCGGTGATCGACGCCTACCTCGGTCGTGCGGACGGTGAGCCGTGAGTGCCGGCGCCCTGCTCGAGGTCCGCGACCTGCACGTCAGCTACGGCCCGATCGCCGCGGTGCGCGGTGTCGGGCTGACGGTGGGGCAGGGTGAGGTGGTCGCCCTGCTCGGGCCGAACGGCGCCGGCAAGAGCAGCACGCTGCGGGCCATCAGCGGCCTGCAACCGTTCAGCGGTTCGATCACCTTCGACGGCGCCGACTGCTCACGCACCGCTGCGGACCGCCTGGCCAGGGCCGGGCTCGTCCACGTCCCGGAGGGGCGGCGGATCTGGCCGACGTTGTCGGTGGTGGAGAACCTGCAGGTGGCCAGGGCGGCCAGCGGGCGGCGCGCCGGGGCGTTCACCATCGACGCGGTGTTCGACCTGTTCCCCCTGCTGGCCCCGCTACGCGGCCGGGGCGGCTGGGCGCTGTCCGGGGGCGAGCAGCAGATGCTGGCCATCGGCCGGGCGCTCGTCGGCGCGCCGCGCCTCTTGCTGCTCGACGAACCGTCGCTCGGCCTGGCGCCGGCCATCGTCTCCACCGTGTTCCGAGCCCTGCGCCAGATCAGCGCAGAGGTCCCGATGCTGCTGGTCGAGCAGAACACCGCCGTGGCGCTGCGTGCCGCGTCCAAGGGCTACGTGATGAGCGGTGGCAGGATCGTGCTGTCCGGCACGGCGGACGAACTGCGCGCCAGCGAGTCACTGCTGGACAGCTACCTCGGCCAATCCGACGTGGACGCCGAAGCCACCTGAGCGGTCCCGCCGGGATCAGTGGGTGCGCCGGCGAGCTGCGTGCGCCGTGAGGTCCGCGGCCAGCGAGTCGACACCGGCCCCGGCGGACAGCGCCCGGCGGACCACATCGGCCTGAGAGTCGGGGGTCAGGCTGTCCACCGGCTGATCGAGGTCCAGGTTCGTCGGGAAGGCGTAGCCCTCGGCGCTGGCGGCGATCACGTTGTCCAGCAGTGCGTCGGGCATACCCAGGCGGTGGGCTCGCTGCAGCGCCGGGTAGATCGCCAGGCTCATCCGCTCACGGTCCACGCTCTCCATCGTCCGGCCGAACGCCGAGTTGACCTGCAGCAGGTTCGCCATCCGGCGGACGTCGGCGGTCATGTTCGACCCGGCGGCGTGGAACAGCGCCGGGTTGAAATACACGAGGTCGCCGGCGGCCAGGGGCACCTGCAGGTAGTGCTGCTCGAAGTACTCGGCGAACTCCGGGCGGCGCCACGCCAGGTAACCAGGCTCGTACTTGTGGCTGTGTGGCAGGTACTTGGTGGGCCCGCTCTCCACCGGCATGTCGCCGTGAGCCAGCGCGCCCTGCAGCGTCAGCGCCGCGGAGAAGCGGTGGACGTGGCGCGGGTAGCGCTCGGCCATCTCGTCGGTCATGAACCCGAGGTGGTAGTCACGGTGCGGCGCCTGGGCCTGACCACCCGGGTTCACCACGTTGACCTGTGAGGTGATCTGGTACGCCGGACCCAACCAGGCCCGAGCCCCGAGGGCGATCATGTCGCTGGAGTAGTAGGCGACGAACGTGTCCGGATCCTCCACGGCCAGCTTCTCCAGGGCGTTCCACACCCGATCGTTGGCCCCCGGCTTGCCGAAGTGATCACCCCTGGCGCCGTGGGCGACGCGCTCGTCCTCGATGATCCGCCGGAACGCCGTGGTGGCCCGGTCGACGATGTCCCGATCGACGGCGTGGCGGATGACGACGATCCCCGGCCCAGCAGACAGGGCCTTGACGATCTCGGCCTCGGCAGCCCCGCTGGCGACGTGCGGGCGGACGCGCGCCGCGTCGTAGACGACGGCCCCGGTGTCGGTGCTGTCGGCGATCGGATAGTCCGCCGCGGGAACCTCCTGGCCGACCAGGGTGATGAACTCGTCGAGCCGGCAGTCGTCGGCGCTGAACACGATGGGTGGGGGACCTGCGGTCATCACCGCCAAGTGTAAGACGCGCTCCGTGCGGCTAGGGCAGGCGATCCCAGTACGTGCCGGCGATCATCTCGCGCAGCGGACCGGCGTGGGGGATGGTCAGATCGGGGTCGTCGGGCATCGGCGTCTCGCCGAAGGCCGCTGATCGGCGGGCGATGCGGAACATGATCGCCGCATGGCGGGCCGCGGCGTACTCCATGAACCAGTGCAGGCTGATCGGCCGGTACCCCGAGGCCCGCTCGTACACATCGCAGACGTCGTCGACACGCATGAACTCCGGCAGGCCCGGCATCCCGTAGGACACCGCCAGGTCCTGGAAGAAGCGGTGCAGGAACACCATCCAGCCGAGGTCCACCTCGCGCGGGGCGATCCCGGCCATCTCCCAGTCCAGCACCGCGACGGGATCGAAGTCGGCGTAGAGGATGTTGCCGATGCGCGAGTCGCCCCAACTCAGCCGGGCCTCGGTCTCCTCCGGCCAGGTGGCCTCGAGATGGGCGAAGGCCTCGGCGCACACCGGTGAGCCGAGGCCGTCGGCGATCACCCAATGGTGGTAGTCACGCCAGCCGTCCACGTGGGCGCGCAACGCCGAACGGCCGTCGCTCGGGCGGTCCATGAAGCGCAGGGCAGGATCGTCGGCGGCGATGCGGTGGACCTCGGCCAGCGCCACGACCGAGGCGTCCTGCACCCGGCGCTGCTCGGCTGGGGAGGCGTCGAACAGCCAGTTGCCCCCGAAGGTGTACGGCATCAGGTCCGGCGGGACCGTCCCGTCCACTCGGCGCATGACGAAGAACGGCGTGCCGAGGTGGGCGCGGTCGGTCTCCAGCCACAGGCAGGCCGGCACGGGAGCGGACGTGCGCGCCCCGACCAGGCGCATCGCCTCGAACTGCATCTCCATGTCGTAGCGCGGGAACACCGGGGTGGCGTCGTCGTCGGGTGGGAGCCTGGCGACGCACCGCTCGTCCACCGGGGCGCCATTCGCGTCCCGATAGGTGATGTCGAACAGCAGGGTCTCGCTGGACATCCCGTTGGTGGCCGGGATGGACAGGTCGCCGATGACCGGATCGTCCACCCGGGTGGCCAGCCACGAGGTGAGCTGGGCGCGCAGCGTGTCACGGTCACGGCGGCTGGTCTGCGGGCGTTCGTCGGTCATGGGGCCCGAGACTACGCGCCGTGATTTGTACGCTGCTGGCCGGAGGCGACGGTGGACGATCTGCGGTACGGCACACGCAACAAGCGGGGCGACTGGTCCCCCACGGCCCCCGTGACCTACCCGCCGGTGTTCGTCGCCCCGCCACAACCGGTGGCGTTCGCCAAGTGGCTGTTCGGCTACCCCGGCTTCATCCTCGGCTGGAACCTGCCGGTGCTCGGCATCGCCGCGGCGAGTTGGTGGTGGCTGACGCCATCGATCTCGACGATGCGCCAGCTCTCCGTCGGTTGGATCACCTGGATCCTGCTGCGCAACCTGGCACTGGTGCTCGTCTGGTTCGGTGGCGCGCACTGGTGGCTGTACATCCGCAAGGCGCAGGGCAACCGCTTCAAGTTCAACGGCAGATGGCTGGCCACCGGCACCGACTTCTTCCGCTTCCGCAACCAGACCAGGGACAACGTGTTCTGGGCGCTGGTCAGCGGGGTCCCGCAATGGACGGCGTTCGAGGTGGTGACGATGTGGATGTTCGCCAACGGGCACATTCCCTGGCTGACCTGGGCGCGCCATCCCGTGTGGTTCGTCGCCCTGTTCCTGCTGGTCCCGATCCTGCGCGACGTGCACTTCTACGCGATCCACCGGCTGATCCACGTGCCCTGGCTCTACCGGCACGTCCACCACCTGCACCACACCAACACCAACGTCGGCCCGTGGTCCGGGTTGGCGATGCATCCGGTGGAGCACCTGGCGTACTTCAGCGGGGTTCTGCTGCATTGGCTGATCCCCTCGCACCCGGCCCAGGCGATGTACCACGTCTTCCACGCCGGGCTGATGCCGATGCCCGGGCACACCGGCTTCGAGCGCATCGAGGTGGGCGGCTTCGCCGTGCAGACCCACAGCTACGCCCACTACCTGCACCACAAGTACTTCGAGGTCAACTACGCCGACGGGGTGATCCCGCTGGACAAGTGGTTCGGCTCGTTCCACGACGGCTCGACAGCGGCCGACGAGCAGATGCAGCGGCGGCTGGCGGCCCGCACGGCACATCCGCCCGCCGGCTGAACCGGCCCGCTTGAGCCGGCGCGCAGCCAGCCGGTCAGCGGCGATCGCCGCGCAGGCGGACGGCGACGGCCTCGTACACCCGGTCGCCGCAGATGCCACGGAGCTCGGCCGCGAGGGATTCGACCACCGGCTGGTCGCCGCAGTACGGCTCGGGCGCCTCCGTGCAGCACCACGCCATCGTGGTCCCCTCTGCTCCCCAGTCGGCCCGTGACCAGCGCCGGACGGTGGCGGTCTCGGTGCCGTCGGGATGATCGTCCCAGTCGACCCGGACGGGCAGCTGCCAGCACACCGACGGCTTCCAGTCCAGCGGGGACTCGCCGAGGTCCTCGGCCGCCAGGTGCAGCGCGCAGCCGGCGCCACCGCCGAACCCGGGTCGGTTCAAGAAGACGCAGGCCCCGTCCACCACCTTGGTGTTGGTGCGGGTGGCGTCGCTGAACACGTCGTGGGCGTCGACGGCGTGGCGGTACTGCCAGCGGTCCTCGGGGATGGCGGCCGCGGTGGCCGACACGGTCATCGCCTCCTCGGCGTCACCCATCTCGGCGCCCACCGAGCAGCAACCCTGCTGCAGGTCTTCCGCGGGATGATCGAGGATCCCCTGGCAGCCGCGACCCCAGATGCAGGTCCATGTGGACCGCAGGAAGTCCGCCTCGAACCGCCACCGCGTGGGGCCGTCGACGACCTCGATGAACGGTTCCTCCTTCGCCATGGCTGCACTGTATGGGGCACAATGCCGGGCATGACCAGTGCTGCCACCTCGCCTGACCGCGCCCACGTCGATGAGCTCATCGACGGGTTGCTGGCGGACTTCCCGCCCACCAGCACTGACAACATCGTGTTCCGTGGGGCGCGCTACGACCGCGGCCTTGCCTGGGTGCACTTCCCCGTCGGTCACGGCGGGTTGGGCCTGCCGCCCGAACTGAACCGCCACGTCGAGCAGCGCCTGCTGGCCGCGGGCGCCCGCCCGGCCGAGGCGCGCACGTTCTTCATCGCCCTGGCCGGACCCACCATCGTGACCCACGGCACCGAGGAGCAGAAACGGCGCTTCCTGCGGCCGATGTTCACCGGTGAGGAGTTCTGGTGCCAGCTGTTCAGCGAGCCGGGCGCCGGCAGTGACCTCGCCGGGTTGGCATGCAAGGCCGTGCGTGACGGTGACGAATGGGTGGTCAACGGCCAAAAGGTGTGGAACACCCTGGCGCACATCGCCGACTGGGGCATGCTGGTCACCCGCACCGACCCAACCCAGCCCAAGCACAAGGGGTTGACCTACTTCGCGGTCGACATGCACGCCCCGGGTGTGGACGTCAGGCCGTTGCGCCAGATCACCGGCGAGGCCGAGTTCAACGAGGTCTACCTCACCGAGGTGCGCATCCCCGACGCCAACCGGATCGGCGCCGTTGGGGAGGGGTGGCGGGCCTCGCTGACCACGTTGATGAACGAGCGGACCTCCATCGGCGGCAGCGGCTCGGCCACCGAGGTTCCCCGCGGCGGGCTGGCCGCCGAGGTGATGCGCATCTGGACCGAGGACATCGCCCCGCACCACAAGACGCCGGTGAACCGCGACCGGTTGATGCATCTGTACGTCAAGGGTGAGGTCGGCCGGCTCACCAACCAGCGCGCCGGCGAGGCGATGGCCGTCGGCAACCCCGGGCCGGAGGGGTCGGTGTCCAAGCTGGCCTACGCCGAGCTGAACAAGGAGATGTACGCGTTCATCGTCGACCTGCTGGGGATGGAGGGCCAGGTGGGCTACGACTACACCTTCCGCCGCCCGGAGGCCATCGACGTCAGTGCCACGAGCTTCGGGCCGCGCTATGCGTTCTTGCGGGTGAGAGCCAACTCCATCGAGGGCGGGACGTCGGAGATCATGCGCAACATCCTCGGTGAACAGGTCCTCGGGCTTCCCGGCGAACCCCGCCTGGACAAGGACCGGCCGTGGTCCGAGGTCCCTCGGTGAGCCAGGCGGGCGACGCCATCGAGGACTTCGACCTCGTCATCATCGGCACCGGGAGCGGCAACTCGCTGATCGGCCCGGAGATGGACGGCTGGCGGATCGCCATCGTCGAACGTGATCCGGTGTTCGGTGGGACGTGCCTGAACCGCGGCTGCATCCCGACCAAGATGCTGGTGTACACGGCCGACGTGGCCGAGTCCGCCCGCCACGCCGGGCGATACGGCGTGCACGCCACGGTGGACGGCGCCGACTGGCCGGCCATCCGTGACCGCGTCTTCGGGCGCATCGATCCCATCGCCACCGGTGGGCGGGACTACCGCCTGGGGTTGGAGAACGTGACCGTCTTCACCGGCGAGGGGCGCTTCGTGGGGGAGCGGACCGTGGAGGTGGGCGGGTCACGCATCCGCGGGGCGCAGGTGGTCATCGCTGCCGGTGCCCGCCCGCACCTGCCCGAGGGTGTCCCCGGTCTGGACCCGACGATGGGCCCGACCGTGCCGTTCCACACCAGCGACACGATCATGCGCATCGACGCCCTGCCCGAGCACCTCGTCGTGGTGGGTGGCGGCTTCATCGCCTGCGAGCTGGCCCACATGTTCGGGGCGTTGGGCTCGCGCGTGACGATCATCCAGCGCAGCGACGTGCTGCTCACCGCCGAAGACCGCCAGATCGCCGAGACGTTCACCGAACTGGCCCGGCGGCGCTTCGAGGTGATCGCCTCGGCCCACCTGGACCACGTGGCGCACGGCAATGGTGGGATCGAGGTGCGCATCGACGTCGCCGGCCAGCAGCGCGCCGTCGTCGGCGACGTGTTGCTCGTGGCCACCGGGCGAACACCGAACGGCGACCGCCTCGACGCTCACCTCGCCGGGGTGGACGTGCGCGGTTCCGCCGTGGTGGTGGACGACGCCGGGAGGACCTCGGCCCCCGGTGTGTGGGCCCTCGGCGACGTCAACGGCCGGCACCAGCTCAAGCACATGGCCAACGGCGAGGCCCGCGTCGTGCGCCACAACCTCAGCCATCCCGACGACCTCCGCCACTTCGACCACCGGCCCGCACCGCACGGCGTCTTCACCTTCCCGCAGATCGGTGCGGTGGGTCTGACCGAAGCAGCCGCTCGGGCCCAGCACGGTGACGCCGTGGACGTGGTCACCCACCCGTACTCCGGCGCCGCCTACGGATGGGCGCTGGAGGATTGCGACGGCTACGTCAAGCTCGTCGGCGACCGGCGCAACCGCACCCTGCTGGGCACCCACATGATCGGTTACCACGCGGCCACCGCCGTGCAGTTGCTGATCCAGGGCATGCACCTCGGCGCCACGGTGGACGAGTTGGCCGTCGGGCAGATCTGGATCCATCCGGCGCTGCCGGAGGTGATCGAGCAGGCCCTGCTGAAGCTGATCGAGGCCTTCGACGCCCGCTGAGGGCCTCACACCCAACTCTTACCGATCTCGGACGAGCCGTTAGCACAGGTTGTCCAGGATGTGTGCACCCCGATCGATACCCCCGACATCAAGGAGCACACAACCCCATGAACAAGAACAAGCGCATCGCAGCAGTGGGCATGACCGCAGGCCTCCTGGCCGGCGGGGCAGCCGGACTGATCCTCGAGGCCAGCGGGTCGGCCAGCGCCGCCCAGACCACGCCGGTCACCACCCCGTCGGACGGCTCCGCCGTTGCGGCGACCGACGCCACCACGGCGGCCACGCCCGGCGATTCGGGCACCACGGCCTCCGCCGCCGAGGCCGCCCGTGACGCGGCGATGAAGGCCCGCCTCGACGCCGTCCTCAAGCCGCTGGTGGACGACGGCACGCTGACCCAGGAGCAGGCCGACAAGGTCGTCGCCGCACTCATCGCGGCCGGCCCGGTGAAGGGCATGGGCGGCGCGGCGATCACCAAGGCCGCCGAGGTCGTCGGCGTGACCGCCGCCGAGCTGCGCACCGAGATCCAGAGCGGCAAGACGGTGGCCGAGATCGCCGTCGCCAAGGGCAAGACCGGCCAGGCCGTCATCGACGCCCTCGTCGCCGACGCCAAGACGGCCCTCGATGCCAAGGTGACCGCCGGCACCATCACCCAGGTGCAGGCCGATACCCGTCTGGCTGTTGCCACGGCCCGGATCACGGCGTGGGTCAACGAGACCCAGAACGCTCCGCTCGGCCGCCCCGGCGGCAAGCACGGTGGTGACCGCCGCGGTGGCGGCAAGCACGGCATGCAGTCCGGCGGTGACGAGATGGGCGGCCCGCTGGGCGACCCGCTGGGCGACCCGCTCGGCGACGACGCCGCCCCGTCGGCGCCGGCCAACGGCTGATCCCGGCCGCAACCATTGATGACCGGCCCGGGAGTCCCTCCCCCCGTCCTCGGGCCGGTCACAATGGAGTTCCGATGTACACCGTTCTGATCGCCGACGACGACCGCGCCATTCGCCAATCACTGGCGAGGGCGCTGTCGCTCGTCGGCTACTCCGTTGTCGAGGCCTCCGACGGCGCCGCGGCGCTCTCCCAGATCGAGGCCGCCAAGCCCGACGTTGCCGTGCTGGACGTGATGATGCCCAACGTCGACGGGCTCACCGTGTGCCGGGTCCTGCGTGCCGAGCGAAAACGGCTGCCGATCCTGATGCTCACGGCGCGCACCGAGACCGCCGACCGGGTGGCCGGCCTGGACGCCGGCGCCGACGACTACCTGCCCAAGCCGTTCGACCTCGACGAGCTGCTCGCCCGGTTGCGGGCGCTGCTGCGCCGGACCCAGCCAGAGCCCGACGCTGAGCAGCCCGACGACCTGCGCCTCGGTGACGTGGTCCTCGACAATCAGGCCAGGCGTGTGTGGCGCGCCGGCCGTGAGGTGGAGCTGTCCAAGACCGAGTTCCAGCTGCTGGAACTGCTGCTGCGCAACCAGGGGATCGTCCTCGACCACTCCACCATCTACGACCGCATCTGGGGCTACGACTTCGGCCCCGACTCGAAGAACCTCGCCGTGTACATGTCGTACCTGCGGCGCAAGCTGGAGCTCGACGGCGAGCCGAAGTTCCTGCACACCGTGCGCGGCGTCGGTTACACCGCCCGACTCGAATGAGCCTGCGGCTGAAGATCATCCTGGCCCTGGCGGCGTTGGCCTCGGCGGCCAGCGTCGCCATCGGCGTGACCTCGTACCGCACCACCAGAGCGCAGCTGCTCAACTCCGTGGATCAGTCGTTGAACGTGGCCTCCAACGTGCGCATCGCCGGGCGGTGCACCGGGGTGGTCGACACAGACGGCGACGGCGATGTCCGCCGCGGCCCGTTGCGCGGCATCGCCGTCCAGGTGCTCCTGGCCGACGGGTCGATCTGCCGCAACACGGCGGAGGAACTGCCCGTGAACAACCGTGAGCTCGGTGTCGCCGCGTCGGGTGTCGGGCGGGTCCGGCGCACCGTCGACGTGCAGGGCGAGGACTTCCGCATGCTGACCGTCCCGATCGCCGGTGGGGGTGCGGTGCAGTTCGCTCGCCCGCTGACCGAGACCAACCAGTCGCTCAGCCACATCGCCAGGCGAACCTTGCTGGCGGTGCTGGCCGCCATCGGCGCGGCCATGGTGCTCGGCTGGTGGCTCGGGCGGCACATCACCCGGCGGTTGCAGCAGCTCACCCATGCCGCCCAGCACGTGGCCGACACCGGCTCGCTGGAGCCGGACATCCCCGTCGAGGGACGCGACGAGGTGGCCACCCTCGGGCAGTCGATGCGCGGCATGCTGGCCGCGCTGGGGGCCAGCCGGGCGGCGCAGCGCCAACTGGTCCAGGACGCCGGCCACGAACTGCGCACCCCGCTGACCAGCCTGCGCACGAACGTGTCCGTGCTGCGTCGCTTCGAGCAACTGCCCGACGAGTCACGCAAGCAGATCCTCGATGACCTCGACCTGGAGACCCGTGAGCTGACCACGCTGGTCAACGAGCTGGTCGATCTGGCGACCGATCGAGCCGCCGACGAGCTTCCCCAGCGGGTGGTGCTGGCCGACATCGCCGGGCGAGTCGCCGAACGCGCCCAGCGACGCAGCGGGCGCGAGGTGCACGTGAGTGCCGACGCCTCCGTGGCCAACGTGCGGATCAACGGGGTCGAGCGAGCGGTCCAGAACCTGGTGGACAACGCCGTGAAGTTCTCCGCCGGTGGCCCCGTGCACCTGTCGATCAGCAACGGGCGGATCAGCGTTCGCGACCACGGCCCGGGGCTGGCGCCCGGCGACGACGAGCGCATCTTCCAGCGCTTCTACCGGGCGGTGGCGGCCAGGAGCCTGCCCGGTTCGGGCCTCGGGCTGTCCATCGTGTCCAGCGTTGCCGAGGCCCACGGGGGCACCGTCTTCGCCCGCAATGCCCCCGGTGGCGGGGCCGAGATCGGCTTCACGCTCCCCCTGGCCTCGCCACTCGTCCCCCTGCCGCCCCCCTCGCTCTGACCGCACCCCGTGGTCACCGAATCTCTCGCCAGGCGAGGGATCCGGTGACCACGGCGTGGCGGTGGGAGGGTCCCGGCGATCAGGGGAGGGTCATCGTCAGGTGCTGGCTGAGGTCACCCACCAGATCCACCAGTGAGTAGTCCCGCTCGGCCCATCGCCAGGCGCCGTCGTGGCGTTCGAAGGTGTCGTGGTAGCGCCCGGCGATGATCGGCTGCAGCGCCAGGGTGTCGGTCTGCTGGAGCACGGTGTAGTAGCTGCGCGTCCGTGCCGTGTCGCCGGCGGGGTCGATGTCGACGATGACGTTGGTGGTCACGTGCTTGGTGCGCGGCGTGCCGTCGGCGTAGCGCCGGACCGAGGACTCCCAGATCGCCAGGATCGCCTCGGCGTCGACGACGGCGTCCCCGGCCAGCTTGATCGTGGCGTGGCGGAACAGTTCGGCGGCCCCGGCGAAGTCACCGGCGTCCATCCGCTCGGCGTAGGTGTAGAGCAGGTTGGTGATCGCGGTGACGTCACCGGCATCGGTGGGCATCGCCCGACGTTACCGGCACGCCCTCAGGTGAAGACGACCGTGGTGTTGCCTACCAGCAGCACCCGGTCCTCGGCCCAGTAGCGCACCGCCCGGCTGAGCACGGCCCGCTCGGTGTCCTGGCCCAGGCTGACCAGTTGCTCGACGGTGTGGGCGTGGTTGACGCGGGCCACGTCCTGCTCGATGATCGGACCCTCGTCCAAGTCGGCGGTGACGAAGTGCGCCGTGGCCCCCACCAGCTTCACGCCGCGCTCGTGTGCCTGGTGGTACGGCTTGGCCCCCTTGAAGCCGGGCAGGAACGAGTGGTGGATGTTGATGGCCCGGCCGCTGAGGTGGGCGCACAGGTCGTCGCTGAGCACCTGCATGTAGCGGGCCAGCACGACGAGGTCGATCTCGTGCCTCTCGATCAACGCCTTGAGTTGGGCCTCCTGTGAGGCCTTGGTGCTGGCGGTGATGGGCAGGTGCACGTAGGGGATGCCGTGGGTTGCCGCCACCAGGGCGCAATCGGGGTGGTTGGAGACGATGACCGGGATGTCGATCGGCAGGGCACCGGTGCGCCAGCGATACAGCAGGTCCACCAGGCAGTGGTCGAACTTCGACACCATGATCAGCACCCGCGGCCTGGTGGACTCGGCGCGCACGGTGACCTGCGCGGCCGGGTCGGCCAGCCGGGCCAGCACGGCGTCGCGCACCACCACCGGGTCGTGCTCAGCGGTCTCGCACGCCAGGCGCATGCAGAACGTCCCGGTGATCGGCTCGCTGAACTGGGCGTTCTCGACGATGTTCCCACCCACGTCCAGCAGCCCGGAGCATACGGCGTGGACGATGCCCGGGCGATCCGGACAGGTGAGCGTGAGGATGTGGTTCACAGGCCTCCGAGCCAGCAGTTTCGGCGGAATTCGACGTCATACTCTGGGGGCGGCAACGGCGCGGCGCAACGCCATCGGGAAAGGACGGAGATGGGGAACTGGGTGGATGTGTGTTCGGCGGACGAGGTGCGCACCGAAGACGTCATCGGTGTCGAACTCGCCGGCCAGCAGGTGGCGATCTACCGCTCACCCGATGACGAGTACTTCGCCACCGACGGGTTGTGCACCCACGAGCGGGTGAAGTTGTGCGAGGGCTTCGTCAGCGAGCACACCATCGAATGCCCCAAGCACGGCGGCGTGTTCGACTACACCACCGGCCAGGCCAAGGTCTTCCCGGTCACCGTGAACCTGCGCACCTACCCGTGCCGGGTCGAGGCCGGCCGCGTCCTCGTCGAGTGGGCGGAGACCGGCCAGTGACGATCCGGATCGGGTTGCTCGGCGCCGGGCGGATCGGCAAGGTGCACGCCAAGGCCATCGCCGCAACGGCGGATGCTCGGTTGGTCGCCGTGGCCGACGCCGTCGACGCCGCGGCGCAGTCGCTGGCCGCCGAACACGCCGCGGCGGTCCGCAGCATCGACGGCATCGTCGGCGCCGACGACATCGACGCCGTGTTCATCACCTCGCCCACGGACACCCACGCCGACCTGATCGTGGCCAGCGCCCAGGCGGGCAAGGCGATCTTCTGCGAGAAGCCCATCGACCTCAGCCGCCAACGGGTCCGTGACAGCCTCGCCGTCGTCGAGCGCACCGGGGCCACATTGATGGTGGGCTTCAACCGCCGCTTCGATCCCAACTTCCGGGCGGTGCGCCGCCAGATCGACGGCGGCATGATCGGCGACGTGGAGATGGTCACCATCATCTCCCGTGACCCAGGCCCGCCACCGCTGGAGTACCTGGCCCGCTCCGGCGGCCTCCTGCGGGACATGACCATCCACGATTTCGACATGGCCCGCTTCCTGCTGGGCGAGGAGCCCAGCGAGGTGAGCGCCCTGGGCTCGGTGCTGGTGGATCCGGCCATTGCCGGCGTCCCCGACATCGACAGCGTGGCGGTCACGTTGCGCACGCCCTCTGGCAAGCTGTGCCAGATCAGCAACAGCCGCCGCGCCGTGTACGGCTACGACCAGCGCATCGAGGTCCACGGCTCGGCCGGCATGGCCAGGGCCGAGAACATGTACGAGTCCACCGCCGAGGTGGCCACCGCCGACGGCTACCACCGCCCGCCGCTGATGAACTTCTTCCTCGAGCGATACATGCCGGCCTACCTGGCCGAGGTGGCCGCCTTCGTCCACGCCGTCACCACCGGCACGCCGCCCAGCCCCACCGGGATCGACGGGTTGCGGGCCCTGGTGCTGGCCGACGCCGCGGTGGAGTCGCTGCGCACCGGACGCTCCGTCGCCGTCGACGGCCTGGACCCGTCATGATCACCATCATCAGCGGGGGCACCCAGGGTCTCGGCGAGGCGGTGGCCCGCCGGCTCATCCACCAGGGCCTGGCCAGCGGGCTGGTGCTGACCGGCCGTTCGGCGGACCGTGGCACGCGCCTGGCCGCCGAGTTCAGCGGCGCCGGCGTGCCCAGCGTGTTCGTTCCTGTCGACGCCGCCGACGTCACCGCGCCGGAACGGGTGGTGGCTGCATGCCAGGAGCGCTTCGGAACGGTGCACGGTGTCGTCAACGTCGCCGCCTCGGTGAGCCGGGCGACGATCTTCGAGGACTCACCGGAGCATTTCGACCAGATGATGGCCGTCAACGTGCGCGCCCCGTACTTCCTCATCCAGCACGCCTCCAGGCTGATGATCGCCACTGGCGCCACCGGTTCGATCGTCAACGTCGGCTCCGTGTCGGGCCACGGTGGGCACACCAAGCTGGCTGCGTACAGCATCTCCAAGGGGGCGCTGTCGGTGATGACCCGCCACCTGGCCTTCGCCCTGATGCGCCACCGGATCCGTGTCAATCAGGTCAGCCCCGGGTGGATGGACACCGAGTCCGAGCACGTGACCCAGACCACGCTGGACGGCTCGCCCGAGAACTGGCTGGAGCTGGCCGAGGCAGAGCGCCCGATGGGCCGGTTGGTCAAGCCGTGGGAGGTGGCCAACGCCATCGTGTTCTGCCTCTCGCCGGATTCCGGGTTGATGACCGGGAACTGCATCGACGTGGACCAGTCCGTGCAGGGGGCAGGCGACCCGCCGCTGCCCAGCGCCGAGGAGACCCCTCAGCCCTGAACCGGGGTCGGTTCGGCCTGCCCGGTGCGCAGCCAGTGGATGAGCACGTTCAGCTCCGCGCCCAGCAGGGCCACCAGCGCGTGCAACGACAGCCACGACAGCAGGCCGATCACCGTGGCGAAGGTGCCGTACACCGGTGACGCCTTGCTGATCGCCCGGCTGACCAGCGTGGTGCCCAGCACCTGCAGGGCGGCGAAGGTGGTCCCGGCCACCAGCGCGCCAGGGAGCAGCTCACGCCACCGCGCCCGGCGGGTGCACAGCCAGCGGTAGGTGCCGAGGACGACCGCCACGTTGACCGCCACCGCGGCGAGCACCAGGAGCACCTTGCTGAGCCCGGCCAACCCGCTGACGCCCACCAGGGCGGTGATCGCCGCCGTGGCGAACTGGGCGCCACCGATCAGGCCGATGCCGACCAGCGCCCGGAACCGTCCCAGCGCCGCGTTGGATCGTTCGTCGAGCGGTACGTCGGCGATGTCGTCGAGTCCCGTCTGCATCGCCATGAACGCCCTGGTACCGGCCCACAGCGTGGTGAGCAGCCCGATCACCAAGACCACCGCGTTGCCCGTCAACCGCTCCGGGCTCTGGGCCAGCTGGGGGCCGATGATCGGGATGCGCTGGGCGGTCGAGTTGAGGATCCGCTCCCGCCAGTGCGGGCGGTTCTGGAGCAGGAACCCGAGCACGGTCGTCAGCACCAGCATCAGTGGGAACAGCGAGAGGAACCCGAAGTGGGCAACCAGTGCGGCGTTCTTCGTCGTGCGGTGATCGCGCAGGTTCTCCTGCAGGGTGAAGGCCGCGTCCACCGCCCGGTGCCGGTCCCGCCAGCGCTGCACCCGGCCGCGCTTGGTCCACGGCGTTCCCACGGCCCGCAACCTACCCCGCCGCCCCCCAATCGATGGGTGCCTGGCCGGCGGCCACGAGGGCGGCGTTGGCGCGGCTGAACGGCTTGCTGCCGAAGAACCCGTTGGTAGCCGACAGCGGCGACGGGTGAGCCGACTCGATCACCGTGTGCCGCCGATCGACCAGCACCTGCTTCCTGCGCGCGGCAGCGCCCCACAGGATGAACACCACGTGCCGGGCGTGATCGTTGACCACGCGCAGCACCTCGTCGGTGAAGGTCTCCCAGCCCTTGCCCTGGTGGGAGGCGGCCTGACCGGCGCGCACCGTCAGCGTGGTGTTCAGCAGCAGCACGCCCTGGCGGGCCCACGAGCTGAGGTCCCCGTGACCTGGGGGCTCGATCCCCAGATCGGTGCGCAGCTCCTTGTAGATGTTGACCAGCGACGGCGGCAGCGCCACGCTGCGGCGCACGGAGAAGCACAACCCGTGCGCCTGGCCGGGGCCGTGGTACGGATCCTGGCCAAGGATCACGACCCTGGTCTCGGCCAGCGGGGTGAGGTGCAGCGCGGCGAACTCCTCGGCAGCCGGCGGGTAGACCACGCTCCTGGCCCGCTCGTCGGCCACGAACTGTCGCAGCGTCGCCCAGTACGGCTTGGCGAACTCGCCGCGCAGCACGGGGTTCCAGTCGGTCTTCACGACCCTTGTTGTAGCGCGCTTGGCTACGGTGGGCTCGATGAGTGACATCCTCGACGTCGATCTGCTCGTGTTCGAACGCGGCACCGCCGAACAGCGCCGTGCCGTGGTCGACGGGGTGCGCCGCAGCCTGGCCACCGGATTCGTCTACACCCGTCACGATCTGCCCGAGGGGATGATCGACCAGGCCTACGGCATGCTCGCCGAGTTCTTCGAGCAACCCCACGAGGTCAAGCAGCGTTTCGTCGCCCCGGAGAGCCACGGCCAGACCGGCTACACCGGCCTGCTGGTCGAGACGGCGGCCTCCAGCGATGCCCCGGACTGGAAGGAGATGCTGAACTGGGGCGCCGAGTTGCCCGTCGGCCACCCGCTGCGCCAGCGCTACCCGCACCGCTACGGTCCCCAGGTGCTGCCGGAGGCTGCGGTGCCGGGCATCGCCGCCGTGCTGACCGGGTTCCACCGGGTGATCGAGGACCTCCAGCGGCGCTTCCTGCGGGTGATCGCCGAGGCCATCGGCTGCCACGAGTCGCTGTTCGACGAGATGACCACCAACGGCGCCACCTTGACCCGCGCCATCCGCTACCCACCCATGGCCGAGTCACCGGGCGATGCCCACGTGTGGGCCGGTTCCCACGGTGACATCAACCTGATCACCGCCCTGCCGCGGGCCACGGCGCCGGGGCTCCAGGTGTTGGTGAACGGCGCCTGGGTCGACGCCGTGGCGCCCGAGGGCCAGGTGATCATCAACACCGGGATGATGCTGGAACGGCTGACCAACGGCGTGATCCCCACGGGCGTGCACCGCGTGGTGGCGGCGCCCGGGTACACCGGGCAGCGGTACAGCGTGGTCCAGTTCTGCCACCCCACCCCGTGGACGCTGCTGAACCCGCTGAGCAGTTGTGTGACGCCGGCCAACCCGCAGCGGTTCTCCGGCATGGTCAGCGCCGACGCCTTGGATCTGGTGCTGTACGACATCAACCTGATCGAGGGCGCCCGGCGAGTCGAGCAGACCTCATGACCGACCAGCACCCCGAGACCGGCGACGCGAGCCAGCGCTCCGCCGACGAGTCGGAAGCGGTCACGCCCGCCGCGCCCGAGGCGCCGGCCGACGAGTCGGCAGAGCCGCTCGGGCCGGCCAAGCCCACCCAGGACGTGCTGTTGGCGGTGGACATCGGCGGGACCACCATCGCCGCCGGACTGGTGACCACCAAGGGCGACCTGATCGACCGTGATCGGTTGGAGATCGACCACCACCTGAACGCCGAGGCGCTCTTCGACCAACTCGTCGACATGCTCCAGCCGCTGCTCGACCGTGCCAAGCAGCGCCATGACGCTCGGGTGCGGGCGATCGGGATCGCCACCGCCGGCCCGGTGTCGGGTGATCACGAGCAGATCTCGCCGGTCAACGTGCCGGCGTGGCGCGGCTTCCCGCTGCGCCAGCGGCTGGTCACCGTCCTGCGCCTCCCGGTGCACATCGAGCTGGAGGCCAGGGCGATGGCCCTTGCCGAGGGATGGCTGGGCGCCGCCGTCGGCCGGGAGAACTTCGTCGCCCTGGTGGTGTCCACCAGCCTGGGTGGGGGCGTGGTGCTCAACGGCCAGCTCGTCGACGGGGCCTCGGGCAACGCCGGGCACATCGGCCACATCATCGTCGAGCCCAACGGGCGGCGGTGCTCGTGTGGCTCGCGTGGCTGCCTGGAGAGCGAGGCGTCGGGCGCCTCGATCGAGTCGATCACCGGCCGCCCGGCTACCGAGCCGAGCTACGAGATCATGCAGCGCACCGGCAAGCTGGTGGGGGTGGCGATGGCCTCGGTCTGCAACCTGCTGGACATCGACCTGGTCGTGTGCGGCGGGCCCGTGGCGTTCGGCTTCGGGGCGACCTTCTTCCACAGCGCCCAGGACGCGCTGACCGAGCATTCCCGGCTCACCTTCAGCCGTTCGGCGCGCATCGTCCAGTCCAGGCTCGGTGACAAGGGGCCGCTCGTCGGCGCCGGCGCCGTGGCCATCCGCGGGCTGAACCGGGCCAGGCGGGGACAGAGCAACCACGCAGGCGTGACCAGCTCCTAGGCTGGCGTGACGTTCAAGCAAAGGATCGTGTCAGATGACCAAGATTCGCAGCACCGACGCCTCGAACATCGACGATGTGCGCGGGCAGGGCGGTGGAGGTGGAGGATTCGGCAGCGGAGGGTTCCCCTTCCCGCTGCCGGGTGGCGGCGGCGGTGGTGGCGGTGGTCTCCCGTTCCCCACCAAGGCGGGCGGCGGGCTGATGACCATCCTGCTGCTGCTCGCAGCGATGTTCCTGCCCAAGATCCTCGGCCGCAGCCAGCAGGCCGTCGGCACGGTCAGCAACGACCAGAGCGGCGAGGTGGCCAACGGCACCTGCAGCAGTGACCTCGAACAGATCGTCTGCGGTGTCACCAACGACGTCCAGGACTACTGGACCGCTGCCCTGCCGCGGTTCTTCGGCCGCCAGTACGAGATGACCAAGACGAAGTTGTTCACCGACGGGGTCAACACCGGGTGCGGCCAGGCCACGTCGCAGACCGGGCCGTTCTACTGCCCCCTCGACAACCTCGTGTACCTCGACCTCGGCTTCATGCAGCAGCTGGAGACGATGCTGGTCGGCCAGACCAGTGACCTGGCCGAGCAGTACATCGTCGCCCACGAGTACGGGCACCACGTGCAGAACGTCCTGGGCACCAACGCCCAGGTGCAGCAGGCCCAGCAGCAGGACCCGTCGAACGCCAACCGCTACTCGGTCGCCCTGGAGCTGCAGGCCGACTGCTACGCCGGTGCGTGGGTGGGCGACGTCGCCCGCCGCGGCCTGCTGGACAACGCCGACGAGATCAGCGAGGCGCTGAAGGCCGCCGAGGGTGTGGGCGACGACCGCATCCAGATGAAGACCCAGGGCGGCATCGACCGCAGCTCGTGGACCCACGGGTCGGCCGCGCAGCGTCAGCAGTGGTTCCAGCGTGGCTTCGACACGCAGGACCCGCGGCAGTGCAACACGTTCAACGACGTGTGAGCCCGGGCCGCTGATCCGCCTCAGCGGGCGACGGAACCGCCGAAGCCGCGATAGACGCGTTCGGCGGGACCCATGCCCCAGCGCCGCTGCCACCACGCGGCGGCGACGATCGCCACGGCCCAGTAGCCCATGGCCAGGGCGGCCGCCACGTCCAGCCCCGCCGGGCGGACCCACCGCCACACGGTGACCACCAGGTTGAAGAACAGGGCGTGACCGATGTACATCGTCAGCGTCATCCGCCCGGCCGCCGCCAAGCCGCGGGTGACCGCCGCCGAGCGCGTCGCGTTGGCCACCGCGCCGACCACGGCGATGGCCAGGACGGCCGCGCCGGCCGCACCCAGCGTGTAGACGAGGCTGCGAGAGTACGGCTCGGTCGACCACCGGCGGCTGCCCGGGTTGATCGAGCGCAGCGCGTAGGAGGCGACGACGGCCAGTGCGCCGCCGAGGGCGATCTGCGGGCGGGCGATGGCGCTCCACGGGGCGATCCGCCCGAGCAGGATCCCGAGGACGAAGAACGCCAGCCACGGCAGCAGCGGGTGGGTGCCGTTGACGAAGGTGTTGAGCAGCAGGCCGCGTGGCGAGCGCGGCCCTGGCTGCAGGAGCCAGGTGGCCTGATGGTCCTCGGCCCACCAGGCGATGGCGTGGCCGGACACCGCGGCGGCGGCGGCGATGGTCACCAACCAGCGGGCCCGCAGCGTGAACAGCAGTGCGGCGAGCATGAAGTACGCCCCGTAGAAGAACAGGATCGTGCCGTTCCACACCCACTCCAGCAGTGCGCCGAAGGCGTACAGCAGCAGGCCGCGGCGCACCAGCACCCAGCGCATCTCGCGCACCTGGGTGGGCGTCGCGGAGCGCCGGACCCGGTTGGTCATCAGCGTCACGCCCATCCCGGCCACGACGACGAACGTCGCCGCGAACCGGGTTGCCAGCGGGCCTCGCCACGGGTCGAGGGCGTGGTTGACGACCGAGCGGCCCACCGGCTCGCCGCTGAGCAGCATCAGGTAGCCCTGGTAGTTCATCAGCGCCACCCCGATCAGCGCCACAGCACGGCTGACGTCGAGGTCGATCACCCGGTCGGCGGCGGGCTCGCTCATGTCCAGTACACCTCGTCGGCGGTGGTGGTGATCAGCGGGCGCTGGACGTCGACCCACTGCCCGACGGCGGGAAGCGGGTCACCGGCGGGAACCAGGCACGTGCTGCTGTGCATGTGCGGGGCCTCGACCAGCGCCAGCCGGGTCCGGGCGAAGTGGAAGGGGCTGCGCCCGTCGGCGAGCGCCGCCACCCCGTGGCTCGACCCGGCGCCGACGGTGACGAGGTGGCCATCGCCAGGAACCACCGAGCCGCGGTATCCGGCGCTGTCCCCGGCGTGTACCGGCGTGACGGCGAGCACGTCGGCGCCGAGGTGCAGGCCGGCCTTGTCGCCGTGCCACAGGGCGCTGCCGACGCGGCATCGGAACGTCCGCCGCGGGTGCCGGCGGGTGAGCCCGGCGAAGGACTCCGGGCTGAGATGGCTCACCCACAGCGGCGTGCCGGGATCGAGGTGATCGAGCCATGCCTCGATCTCGGCCAGGCGGGCGGTGTCGTCGCCGGCCAGCGGCAGGTGCACGGCGAAGGCCGTGACGGCGCACCCGGCAGCGGCCACGGCTCGCACCACCTGGTCCAGTTCCGCGGGGTCGGCGCCGAAGCGGCGCATCGACGAGCGCAGCTTCACCATCACCACCCCGTGCCAGCCGCCGAGAGCGTCGACGTCGGCGACGGAACCGACGGTCAGCACCGTCCCCAGTGGAACGTCGCCGGGCACGGCACGGGCCGGGGTCAGCACCACCGGGCGGATGCCGTCGGCGATGTGGTCGAGCTCGAACACGGTCCCCACGCACACGTCGGTGCCGAGCTCGGCGGCGATGGGGTGCAGGGTCGCCCGACCGAAGCCGAACCCGTTGCCCTTGACCACCGGGATCAGCCCGGGCATCCCGGTGGCGACGCGCCGGACACGATCGATCCACGCGGCGCGGTCGACGGTGAGGCGCAGCGTCATCGGGCCGAACGGTAGTCGGGCAACAGCGGATCGAGACGGCGTGTCCGCACAACCCCGCGCCAGACCCCCCACCCGTAGGCCGCGTCGTCGGCCACGGCCATGCCCAGCCACACGGGCGGCGCGACGCTGCGGTCGGTGCGGCGGTAGCCGGTGAGGAGCGGCAACGCCGCGGCAGCGGCCGGCACGCGCGCCCGCCTGCAGGTCACCGCCGCCGCCAGGGTGACGGGCCACCATGTGCGGCGCAGCGCCGCGGCGATCGGGACACCCGCCCGGGCGTGCCCGCCGAGGGCCAGCGTCCACGCCGTGGACGCCGGGATGCCGCGCAGCTTGCGTTGCAGCAGCGCGCCGGTGACCGCGGCAACGGCCGCGGCGGGCAGCGGCCGCCGTGCCGCCAGGAGGCACC